>Ga0316189_10000020_pt1 | contig 147679 bp, 254 predicted proteins | sample LowCovwburrow_MG_FD_204930 | JGI IMG/M metagenome (GOLD analysis project Ga0316189, IMG submission 204930) | Coastal sediment microbial communities from Maine, United States - Lowes Cove worm burrow | ecosystem: Environmental > Aquatic > Marine > Coastal > Sediment | place: USA: Maine... | reverse complement strand
TCATATACAAGATGATCATCATTGTGTTGCTTCTTAGCATCGGTGATGTGTTTCTGACCAACTATATCATCTCGACAGGCGGCATGGAGATTAACCCATTACTGATACCAATCGTCGAGGCATGTGGTACTATTATTGGATTGTTAATAGCGAAGGTACCAGGATTTGCTATGGTAGCGGCGTCAGTGGGACTTGTTCATAAACATCACAGCGATGGTGGTTCCAGAGCCGAGAAGTGGTTAATGTATGGTATGATTCTATCAGTTGGTGTATACTCAGCGATAGTCGCTTGGTCATTAAGCAGCATCATCATTATATCAGGAGCAATCGTATGAAGCGTGATCCAACAATGAAACCCGCAACAGGTGTTAGGAAGATTTGGCCTTTGTTATTTTGGCACAAATGTCAATGTTGTGAGATGGAAGTCCGACGTGAAATGATGTATCAATTCCATGTTGATGATAAGGTCAACCGATATCCCGGTTCAAGTGGCACTAATATTATTGCATTGTATACACATATTTGTGGGCAGTGTCTTACTAGCGATGACCCAGGCTTGTTGAGTGGATTGTTGAAATATCTACGGGCGAAACACCTTGCAATTCCACCAAGACCAAAGGCACCACCGATGCCGCCTTGTAAGCCCTGCAACAAACCACCGAGGGAATTGTAATGGATAAAGTAGATCAAGAAAAGGTTATGCGGTATGTGCAGACGTATAAATGTCTGGTGGTTGCCGAGCAGCTGCAACGCCACATACACCGTGGGATTAAAATCCGTGAGCAGTTGGCAGCACTTGAAATACAGATGACACCACAAGAACTTGAGTGTGCCAAACAGAAACTTGACATCGAATAGAATTGTCTATAGAATACCATATTACTAGGAGATTAATGTGAAGAAATTTGGATTTGTAGAGAAGGACGATGATGTGTTCGATATCATCGTTAATGAGGAAGTTGTTATTAAGGATGTGACATCCCTCGATCTTAATCGTCTTTCCGCTATTATCGAGTGTCTTAAGAATATGACTGAAATGGATGCCAGTAAGAAACTAGTACATGGTATGACAGTTGGCTTGATCGATTCTGTTTTTAAGCAGTACGAGGTGCCTGGTGGTGAATCTTGGAAGGTACCACTGATCAAAGCAATTCGTGGTGAATATGGTATGGGTCTCAAAGAGGCTAAGGAAGTTGCAGAAGACTGGCATGGCAAATCCAAGTTAGCCAAAATAATGATTGACTTTTAGGAGGCAGTATGGCTATTGCAGTAAAGAAAGAAGACTATAAGGATTATGTTGAGTACCGGATTATAGTATCATTCATTGGTGTGAACGGTAGTCCACGATCCTTCAACATAGATGTGGCCAGGAAGAAGGGTATTGGTGATGATCAACATGCCACCATCAACGTTTATGCGACTGGTGATATACCTACAGCAGCCTGGCCGGTGATGACAAGAGCACTTGTCATTGCAGAGTCATTAGCCAGTGGTGAGGTTGACTTCACTGGCGTGGACGAGTATGTCTAGCTTCGAGATCAGTTCTCTGTTCGAGAAGTATATCGATGTCCCAGCATATGGGGTCGTTTTTATGATGAGTGAGTATCGTAGCAAGGCCGGTGAGTTTGAAAGATACACCAGTGATGAGATGCATGATAGGATTACCGATGCCGATCTGGTTGAGAATGTTATGTATTGGCTCAATATCGATACCGATATGAGCCAGGATGGTGGGTACTTTATAAAATATGATGGATATTATTACTTTTTAAATTACGAGAAGTTCTTCTGGCACGCCACCAATGATGATGACGATCATCCAGACATTAGGGGGTGTGACTGGGACTTTGAAATGAATCTATTTCACTTGTTAGAGGACAACCACGAAGATTCCCCGCTATTAGAGCTGGCATCTATGTCGTTGAACATGTGTCTTATGGGGCTTTAGCCCAGGAAGATGATTCCACCAATAGCGTCTTCGGTGTCGGTGAAGTTCTTGATGTCTTCTAGGAGACGATCTTTATCTTCTTTACCGTCAGCAATAAGCTGTTCACCATTGAGGTTGGTTTCACCAGATGGTGTGGTGAGAGTAGCATACTTCTGATAAGCACGTCCGAGCATGATCTTGGCTTCGGCCAGGGCAAACTCTTTGATCCACAGAACATCACGGTACTCTTCGTCGGTCATGCGGCTGTAGACTTCGAGTAACCAGTTTTGAGCAGAGCCGATGTGTTTCAGGAACGTGACCTGATGATTAACACGGTCAAATATGAATGGTTGGTCACTAACAGTGTAGTTACCAACAGTTTCAAGCTGTTGATGATACAGTTCTAGGTTGACGAGTGATACACCACCAATACCTAGCCCACTGAATGTGCTCTGGATGAATGCCAGGGCGAACGGATCAGCAGAGGTACCTGATGATAATAGGTTACCTTCAGCAGCATCGACGACTTCAATGATCTCGTCGATCTCGGTTGGTAATGTATAGGTTTGAGATGAACTATCCACCGAAATGGCATAGAAGGTATTCTTCAGATTATCATTGCCCTTTGTACGGTAGGTGAGAGTAGCAAGATTGAACGCTACCCTGAAATCAGGGTAAGTGAGTTCTACGTCGATCAGGTTTCCACCTAGTCTGGCCTGGAGTTCATCAAAAAAGTCTGTTTCAGTCATGCTAGTATTTATACAGGAGCGAATATGTTTGATGGAGGGGTAAGTATAATTATTGGTACCTTGTTATCATGTTGTGCACTGTCAGTATGGATTTGTGTTGAGAAGTTAACGATTAAGAGACTCGAACGAGAATTGGTGTTGGCTGGTATAGAGATAGAGATCAAGCATGAAACACATATTCGACATGTTGAGAGTACCGCCCGGCGACTCAAAGAGAAGGGTATTCTAATTGAGATTCTACGTGACCGGTATAAGGAAGAGAACCCTGGCGATAGTATGCAGGGGTTTCAGCAGTGGTTAGATGTGATGATTGCTTCTAAGAACCTATAGGGGTGACACGGACATCGTGGAATACGATTATGATACCACCACTGGTATAGCCATTATACCGCTTCTCTACCACTAGCTGTTCGAATATATTCATCATGAGAGCGGGAGCCGCTACACCTTCCATTTCAAGTGCCCGAGCCTTGGCTATCTTCTTAAGACCATCCGGGTCACGAGTCATATCGTAGATTTTGGTGAGTGTTGCTTCCTGTTGGTGAATACCGAGTCCAGGTTCTTTTTGTTTGAATGTGACCTGGTCATAGAAGTAAACCCTATCATCGATATAGGTTTCAGGATAATCACGCTTACGCTTACGTTCGGCACCAGAGATACCACCGCCATGGCCAGATGCCTTAGCTACTGTTCTGCCAGGAGTCTTTGAGAACCGAACACCCATGAGTGTCAGTCCTGAACCTTCAAATAAATCAATAACTTTCATTAGAATATCTTCTTATTAGGATCGTCGAGGAAGTCCTCAGCGATGTCTGGTCTTGGATCATAAGTATTACGTGTTTGTTCCACGCCGTCAAGTCCGGTATCGTCCAGGCCGGTCTCTTCAAACTCATCCTTCTGGTATTGATCAATATCGTCCATAAGGTCTTCCAGAACGCTTTCGTTGCTATCCCATCCATCTTCACCATGAAGATCAGAAGTCTCCTGAGAATGTTCCACAGGTACCGTGGTGAGGATTATAATGAAGTTCTCGAACTCCTGTTTACGGTCAACGTCGGTCACTTCAAAGAATGCCCTACGATCATCTTGTTCTAAGAATGGTACTTCGATGATATCCCCGGCGAGTGGATAACGGCCCAGTCCGTCACTCTCCATGGTCAGGGTATGCATTCTGAATTCTTGGGTGTTGCCGACAGGATTGATGATCCCGATCCGGCTAAGGTCGAAGGCTGATACTGGGAGTGTTTCATACCAGATGTTAACTTCGATAGCTTCTAAATCGTATTCTCTGTCACGATTCTCAAGGAAGATAGGGTCTTGAATGTCGGTGACATCTGGAGATGGGTTGGTCTTCACACCCTTATAGAGGTAATAGTAAGCACTCTTGGCGGTCAGCGATAGCCGCTCGAAGGACATACGCTTCTGTAAGTCCCTGTCCTTTGGGCCATATTGACCAATACGATTCTGTTTGAAAGTTGCCATACATCTATTTATTGACTTCGGATATCTTAAATGATAGCATGTGTGATATGGATGAGTACTTTGACCCAGCATTTCCACCACAAATTCGATTCCCAATGGCTAGTGAGGTTGGGAACCTTCGTATCGAGCGTAGTGATCTTTATATATATACCGCCGATATACTGACATTGATGGTAAGAAAAGGATCAAGTTATTCGGGTGGACATATTATGTTGACGAGGTACGATGTGACTGGGAGGAATCAGTTGGTAAAACTATTAGGATTAAATCTCCCTTTTATGACTGGGTAACTCTCGGTGAGTTTCATAGCCGTAAGGATGCTGATGTGTATATGAAGGCATTAAAATTATGACACTAATTCTTTCACAACAACATTTACCATTAAGGAGTATTAAAGTGGGTTTAACACCACCGCCACCACCGCCATCAATCGACCAGCTCGGTAGAGTACGTATAACTGGCACCTTTGGTTTCTGGACGAGATATACTCCCCCGTATGGAGAAAAGAAGCTAAAAAAGTAATTGGTAAGGTTTATGAAGTTGAACAAATGATCCAAAGGATTGTCAATAGGAATAGTATAGCTGAGGTTCAAGTCTGGGTGTTGGCTTGGACGACATTAGGGCACTTCTCTAACAAGAAGGAAGCCGAAGATTATAAGAAGGTGATTAATATATGAGCGATAAAAAGTGGAAGCCCATGTTGAGTGGGAAGGTACCGGCAGATTTAGACAAACTAGATTATCCGAAGTTGGTGTCGCCAAAGTTGGACGGCATACGATGTATTGCACGAGAAAGTCAATTGGTCAGTCGTACCCTGAAACCTATTCCTAATAAGCTGGTACAAGCGATGTACGGTGATATTCTGGAAGGTCTTGATGGTGAGTTGATTATGGGAAGCCCATGTGCACCAGACTGCTACCGGAAGACTAACAGTGCTGTGATGTCACACGACACCCAGAACCAAGTATCATTCTATGTATTTGATCACGTATTCAAGGATGGCGATGACCGTCCCTTCGATGAGCGTCTACAGTTCGCTAAAGATCAGATAGCCGCTATGATGAATGTTGATATTGAAAATGTTGAAAAGGCGGCAGGTTTCGTCATGGATATACACTTCGTACCCCATGTTATGGTGCACAACGCTGAAGAGCTACGCACCAAGGCCAACGAGTTTATCGAGCAGGGTTATGAAGGTATCATGTTGCGTGATCCTACCGGCCCTTATAAGAACGGTCGTAGCACCACCAATGAGGGTATTCTGTTGAAGATGAAGAACTTCTCTGACTCTGAGGCTGTGATCGAGGGTTTTGAACCACTCATGCGGAATCTAAACGAGGCTACTACGGATGCACTTGGTCATACGGTGCGGAGCAGCCACAAGGACAACAAGGTCGCTGATGAGCTTCTGGGTGCCCTTCTCTGCCGTGATGTTGAGACGGGTATCGACTTCAAGATTGGTACCGGCTTTGATGAGGCCACCAGGATTCATATGTGGGAGAACCGTGATTCATTGACCGGTCAGCTTGTCAAGTACAAGTACTTCGACTATGGTGTCAAGGAGAAACCACGTCACCCCGTATTCCTGGGTATGCGTGATCCTATTGATATGGGTGAGCCTGTGTAATGAGCGGATTTTATATAAGAACTGGTGGTCGTAACGGCGAGCATAGAGTCTTTCCTGGTAAGTTTATGTATTATTGTAGAAATGTGGAAACTATAGATGAGGGGCAAGTCACAATGATATGTGGTCGTGTGTGGTATATTAAAAAATATAAAGAGAAACATTTTGAACGCCCGAACGAATGGGTGATCGTTCACACGTTTATGCATAAAGAGAATGCCAAGAAGCATTTGGAGACTTTAAATATCAATCAGGCGGCTGAAAGGTTATAGGGTGGGGCTATGGGGTGGGGTGGGGTGGCCTGGAGGGTTACCCCATTTGTTGAATTGAGTCGTAACGAATACCGAATGACTTCATGATGTCTTCAATCTTGTTACTATGAGTCTTCATCCCTTTGATGGATGTATTAGCACCAAAGACTTGGCCGAAATGTGGCATCTTGAATTGTGCCCATGCCATGGTTGGGACAACATGCCATCCTTTACCGGTGATTCTCTTTATAGAAGCGACACAACATGGCTTGTCAGCTTCGTCGCGTCTAAACAGTTTGATCTGGTTAGGTGCAGCGGTGTATTCAATCTTACCAATGGACTGTACCGATGTCATACCGACAGCAGCCACTTCAAATAAATCATCAATTATCATATTCTTCCACCTATTTTCTCTACCATGTCATTTAGTAGCATGAACGCTATCAGTCGTGACCGAGAGTGTAACAGTTCCGCTGTATCTGAACTAACATTTGCCTCACCGGATGATTGCCACTCGTCAATGAGTTCATGTACCTTTGCTTCGATCTTAGCAACCATCGATAACAATTCTCTTTCCTTGGCAACCATCATTACTTGGCCTCTACGCCCTACAATAGAGCTTCGTGACTTCATACGATTTACAAAGTTCTGAGCAGCCTGGCTACCAATGAACGCTTCCATTAGTTGCTTATCGTAGTTGATCAGATCACTAACCTTCACTGTTTAAGTCTTCCATTAGCTGTTTCCTGGTCTTCTGTGTAGTTCCGTCGCCGGGTGTATCGTCACCCTTTGTGGCGATTTTGTCCAACTTGACCTTCTCATCGATATCGATTTTACGGTCGGCCTGGGCCATCTCTTTCTTCTTGACAAGCGAATCCAGGGCAAGCTTCAAAAACTGTTGTGATACTTCCAGGTTACGTGCTCTGAACTTTGGTTCAAGATGTTGTACATCATCCATCTGTTCCTTATAAGTATCAAGGGCCAGACGAACAATGTCGTCCAGCTCTGGGTTTTCTGGAATCACTACCTCTTTATGGTCGTCCTTGAATGGATCGTCTTCTGAATCCATATTGAAGACATCATCCAATGGATTACCCATTAACCTTTAACCCATGCTTTCATGGTACCGGTGAACTTCAACTTCATGGCATTAGCACCATATTCGATTGCTTCGAAATTGAATGTGCCCAGTGCGACAGTCTTGTAAAGATACCAACTCTCCACAAATACACCATCAATCTCTTCTGGTGTGTTCATGCTAAGGTATATCTCCACGGCGGCTGTTCCTGCTTCTACCAAGATCGTAGTCGTATCTGGTAGATGAATGGGGTCTTCACTTGTGTATGTACCATCATCGTAGTACCGGGTACCGTTTGCTAAATTACTCATTATCCTTTCACCCATGTTTTAAATGTGTTACCACCACCAACGATCCTGATTGCATTTGGACCATATTCACTGATTAAAAACAATATATTGGCGGCACCGGCAGGCACAATTTGCCAAGCATACCAATCACATGTACCAGGTGTATCTCTGAGTTCAATATGAGTATTCATACTGATCTCAACGGTAACAGGACCACTAATGGCCTCCACCATTAGAGTATGTGTGTCTGGTAACTGTATTGTTGTGCTATCGTCAGCAGTATCGTAAAACTTTGTGTTTCTAGCTAGTTGACTAGGCATTCTGTATCTCCGTAGTTAATGCTTGTATTTATACTCAGACGACACTCTTTAGTACAGATACGAACTCATCCACAGTACGGGTGCCAAACTCGGTGTCCCATTCTGACTTATAACACTTGGCTATTTCAAGGTAGTCCATTTCTGGCACGTCTTCATAATGAGTACGGTACCAGGAGTGAGTCAGAGCAACCATGAAGCCGATATGTTCATCTGCCAGGTGTCTGATGTCGTTTGGCTCAAGATCGGTCAGGTAAAGCCCAACAGCAAGCTCAAGCTTATCAATATATTGTCGGCTATATGGTAGCCACTCCGTCAAAATCCAGTCCAGTTTCTTGGCATCCATGGCCATTAGACCATATTTGTAGTTCAAGTCACCGAACTTTCCTCCACTATGGAGGTCTGACAGTTTAGATTCCATGGCAAAGGTGCCAAGAATGAGTAATTCGCCTTCTGGTGTATATTCGCCCATCGCCTTTAGGACTCGTTTTATCACCGAACGTAAATGGTTTATGTTTAACATTGTAAATCCTCCTTACTTTCCTTTATTTATAGGAGCACGAAATGACAGAACTTTTGATTGCAGCACCATTTGTATTGTTGGGAATGTTCATCATTGACCAAATACAACAGGGAGATAATTGATATGTTACCGAAGTCACTATGTCAAGTGTTAGGATATATGGACGGCCAATGTAAACTTTGTTGGCCTTGTGTTGTCGTAATAGTATCGGCCTTTGTGCTGATCGGATTAATATTCTAGGAGGTTACATGTTACTCAAAACAAAATTGAAATTAGCGGCTGTTGCTTTGCTTGCAGCGGTGATAAGTATCTACTGGTTGGTACCGGAAGAGAATCTAAATCGTATGAGCCGTACCATAGAGACGTACACGGGACAAGATTACCTGGTCACGTACTCTGAAGATGCCCATCTGAAGAGCTGGAAAGTCATAGATGGTAAGGTTACTAGCGAAGGTGACAAAGGTTACTACTACTTTTGGGCCACCGATGAGGATGGCGACAAGCTCTACGTGCAGACACCAATCGAACGCACGTATATTGAAGAGGTAAAATAGATGGCAACATTAGATGATGTAAGAAAGATATTAGGAAAACGAAACGTCTCCATGGAGGTATCAAACCCCACACTGTGGGTATCGAGCGGCAACTATGCCCTGAACAAAATGATCACTGGAGACTTTGTTAAAGGTGTACCCAACAAGAAGACTGTTTTATATTGGGGTCCAAGTGGTAGTGGGAAGTCATATCTGGCATGTGCCGCTGCTAAGGAAGCCCAGGATGCTGGATACGTGGTGATCTATATTGATACAGAACATGCTATCCATGAGGATTATCTGAAGAGCATCGGTGTCGATCTCGATCCTGAGAAGTTCGCCTTGATCAATATCGGGGTAATTGACGGTAAGGATGGTATCAGAAAAACCATGTCTGAGCTATTCGCCACATTCGACCCGGAAGATAAGATTTGCTATGTCATCGATTCTCTTTCGAATCTACAGACAGAGCGTGAAGCCAACGCATTTGATGATGGTGAGGTTGCTAACGATATGGGTCTGAAGTCCAAGATGTTGAAGAACTTCGTTACCAACATGAACTACAAGATTGGTGAACGGGATAACTTCTTGATCATGACATGCCATGCATATCAGAACCAAGACATTCGTAACGGTGAAGGTGCATGGATTTGTAATGGCGGTAAGGGCATCCAGTTCCTACCATCTATTTCATTGCTTATGACTCACCTGAAGAATCGTGAGGGTGGTGTTATCAATGGTATCAAGATTAGAGCCGAGATAACCAAGTCTCGATTCTCGCCTGGTAAAGGATTGAAGCATGAGATGATTGTCCCACATGATAGCGGGATCGATCCTTATGATGGTTTGTTAGAAGTGGCCGTCAATGATGGCCTGATAAAACGTGCAGGGGCATGGTATTCTTTCACCGATTCTGATGGCAAGGAAGTCAAGTTCCAGGGTTCGAAGGGGTTCACCCCAGAAGTAGCCACACAGTTGTTCGACTTCGGTGGTATCGAAGTCGTTGACTATGAGGCTGAATAGTAATTATCGGGAAATAGTGACTGAATGAAGTACGGAGCCAGACGAGTCCACAATGTCAATTCGACCTGAGATTTCCAGCCATTCGTCTTCCAGTTCATCAAGAACATCGACCCAGGCACCTTTAAAAAGGGTCTGGCCGTCTTGAATGACTAAGACAGGTAGATCATCTGGAAAGTCCAGTTCATGTAACTCATCGAGTTCAATGCTGGATATAGAGTCAACATCATACTCGGATTCAAATAGATCGGTTATTTTCATTTTAGTCTCACCTTAATTTAAAGGTATTTATATGAGTAGAGCAATTGAAGAGTTACAAGAAGATATCATCAATGACTATAACGAGCTTGAAGATGAGCTATGCCTCGATGACAAACTTATCAAGGATGTTATCAAGCGGTATTCTGAGTTAAGGATTAAGTGGGAGAAATACAGGGCATTCGCCAAAGCGGCAGAAGACGAGTTCGAATATGAGCTTGAAGAGGCTCGGGAGAACGCCACCAAACGACTTAGAAACAACCAAAGCATGGACATGACCTATACAGAGGCTCACAACTATGCCCTGTCTGATCCTACCTATCTCGCTCTGAGAAAGGAACTTAACACCATGAAGGTAGTCATAGAACTTACCAGGGGAGCATTAAACACCTTAGATGACATGAAATGGCATCTGAAGGCTTACACTGATCTCATAGTCCGTGGAGCAGAGGAAACAATTTTATAATGGATGTAACCATACATGTTTTAGATGAAGTGAACTGTTTCATTGAGGATACTGTTGAGGCGGAACACATGGACCTCATCATCGAGAAGACCAAGAGAGCCGTGGATGGTGCCAGACACACCGCAGCTTTCAAGATTGGTGCCTGGGATGGTAAAGAGAGTCAGATTCGTGGTGACGGTACCACCTTCATTCACATGTTGGAGTATGCCATTCCTATGCTTGTCGAGCTAGGATATGATGTTGAGTTGATCGACCATCGCCCTGACGTGCCAGTCACATTACCAATCGATGAGAATATCCTATCAGTCCATGGTATCATTCTACGTGACTACCAGGTCGAGGCCGTTAATCTCGGTATCGATAACAAGGTCGGGATCATTGAGATCGGCACCAGTGGTGGTAAGACTGTTGTTTGTGCTGCCATACTGACTGCCTTCGATGATAAGAGTTACACAATCGTCCCGAGTAACAAGCTTGTCAACCAGACATATGACACCTACATCGCCATGGGTCTGAATGCCGGTAAGGTTGCTGGTAAGAAGAAGGAATGGGATAAGCAGCACATCGTGTGTACCTGGCAGACACTCATTCGTAATCGTAAACACATCACCCCAGATGTCCGCGTCGTTCTTTATGACGAATGTCACATCATGGGTGATACTATGTTCGAGACTCTGAGTGAGAACCTGAACCATGCCTACGTCCGGTTGGGGTTCACCGGTACCGTACCGAAGGTCAAACAGAAGCGTGAGAAGATTCTCTGTCACCTGGGCGGTGAAATCCTGATCAAGGTGAAGCCTAAACAGATGATGGACAAAGGCCATGTATCTCACCTGGATGTGAACCTCATCCCTGTCAAGCACGTTGTCAACCTACCAGCCGAGGAATGGGAGGTAGAAGTTGACTACATGAGCAAGAATCTGAAGAGATTAGAGGTCATTGCTGGATTTATCAGTGCACTGCCTCCAGAACCACGTCTGGTGCTGTGTCACCCGCAGTTTGGGGTGATGTTGGCCGAAGAGCTTGGCCTACCCTTCATATCTGACGAAACGCCAGAGAAGCGACGAGAAGAGCTGTACAGCGAATTCAAGACAAACCCGAATATGATGTTGATTGCATCCTTCGGGACTGCCGGTACAGGGATTTCAATTGATGAGATCACAAGTCTGGTACTGATCGATGTTGGTAAGAATTATACGAGGATCGTGCAATCTATTGGTCGTGGTCTTCGCCTGGATGGTTTAGGGAATTATGTTGAAGTGATTGACATTTACTCTGACCTGTATAAGATTAACTCCAAGGGCGACACAGTGTCGTTTGGTTACTCTGGTGGCAAACACCACAAAGAGAGAATCAAGATATACAAAGAATTGAAATACCCATATCACTACATCGGAACTTTAGAGGTAGAATAGGGTCAAACTATTAAAGAGGAACTTATATGCGGAGGAACTTATATGCGATTGATCAATGAGGTTTACAAACCGATAGACGATCTTACCAACTCATACAGCCACTTATTTTGGCTCTATCTTCCCGACCGGGTAGATTTCTTCCTTCGTCGGTACGATACGTGGTACAACCTACACACCGAGACCTATATTCTGAGGATTGACGGGCACGATATTCGTGTACCAGCAAACTTCTTCATGGTCATTGGTGATTATGATGCCGGTCTCGACACCATTACCCCAGACGATATTTGTGGTAGAGAGTTCGAGGTACTGACATTCAATTTAGATATGGAACCAGATTCATGGCTGTTGAAGAAGGTAACCGTTGTTGGTCATGAGGATGAATCCTTGTTCCAACTACCATTCACAAAGAATGCCTATCCAGTTGCTTATTCTGATGAACGTGCTATACTCATCTCCAGTGTTGAGATTTACGGTAAGATCAAGAATCTAACCTTCTCAGACATTATATAGAGGATTTATAATGAGTAATGACAAACAGTTCGATGAAATTCAAGAGAAGATACTAGCAGTGCAGCACACTTTCAGCAAGCTTACGGACAATTACAGAACCATCATACAGGAGGCCATGGAAGAGGTCGATGCCGAAGTGATGATCGAAGCTGATTATGTCATGCTCGATGACGATCCCGAACTGATCTTCCAGAATGCTCGGTTGCTTCGTCGTGGAACTATATATGAGTTCGTCGGTGAGCACATTGAAACTGTCACAATCCCTACCGATATCATTCATAGTGATATACAGAAATACATCCCCAACGACGTATATAAGGTTATGGTAGCTAACGACCAACGTGCCATTGAGAAGATGACTGATTATAAAGCCAAGAAATATGGTACTACTACCCCCGATGAATTATTGAAATATGGTTCTCAGTTTGCCCCTCACCTGACATATATGTACACCAAGGGTGTAAGTATAGTTTCCAAATTGATACTCAGTGTCCTATGGTTCTGTACACTCACATTCATCAAGCCTGGTGTTAAACTTCAATACTTCAAGAAGGGTGTTTATGACACAGGTAAACGAAGAGTATCATCATTGATCTTGACCGAATCCCACAAGTTTGATATCTTGGATGAAAGTTATGTTACCAACCAAATCAAGAATATTACTTAACAACGGCATCTCTGTCATATCGGTCGGTGATGCTGCTAGAATCATTTTAGAACATGGTTCTCTCCCAGATCATTACAGGGTACCGTCCTGTAGAGATGCTGATGTGTTTGAGTCATTATACGATGTTAACATCACGTCAGACCTGACTGAACCTACCATCATACCAACTGTCCAAGAAGCATCGGGTGAAGAAATTGAAAGACTTCTCACGATACTGGATACTCCCCGAGATAATACCCCGGTGGACTTACACGTTAAGCGTGTTGATATGGAAATGGAGTTCTACAATGAGAATGACAAGATCGACTTCCTATGCTCATTACTAAGAGTCATTGATAAGTTCAATGAGACTGGTGTAGTATGGGGTGTAGGCCGAGGATCATCATGTGCATCATATATTCTGTACCTCATGAGAGTGCATGATGTGAATTCTATTAAGTTCAATATACCGTTTAGGGAGTTCAGTAAAGAATGAGAGTTGACCCTGTACCAGTTAGTGATGTTCGAATGTTTATAGAAGATAATCACTATAGTAGGAGTATTAATGGATGTAAAATAACACAGTGTTATGCATTATACGATGATAATGTTTTGGTTGGTGCTGCTTTGTTCGGTGAGCTATCAACCACAGCATGGAAACGATATGGTGAGCATGAGAAGGATGTTATTGAACTTCGTAGATTGGTTACCCTTGATAGTTGTCCTAAGAATACTGAGTCTTGGTTTATATCAAAGATGTTGAAGCATCTTAAGAATAGATTTGACTATAGTGTGTGTATCAGTTATGCTGATCCATATTATGGTCACGTTGGATTCATTTATCAGGCATCCAACTGGAGCTTCCTGGGTAGAACTAATAAAGATACCCTTCTCATTACACCAGATGGAAGGAGCTATCACTCAAGAGCATTGAGAACAAAATATAAAGGCGAATATAAGCCATTTGTTAAACGGTTAAGAGCATTACATGATGCTGGTGAGCTGACAGAGGTTACAACTCCTGGTAAATATATATACTCTTATAATTTGAAGAAAAAACAAAAGGTTACTGGACTACCATACCCAAAGGATTAATATGAATGAACCGTTGAAGATATGTGAGTATTGTGGTAAGATGTACACACAGAACCCTCATGTCGAAGATGAGATGTACTGTTCAGCCGGTTGTCATACCAAGGCTGTAATTAAAGAATTATACCCGGAGGATAAAGAATATGCTACTCGAAATTAAGAATCTACGACCCCTACACGACGATATCATTGTCAAGCGGACAGACCTGAACAAGGTACAAGAGTCCAGTCTGATCTATGTCAAGGACAACCACCAGAACGCTATCAACTTCTTCGAAGTGTTGGCAGTTGGTAGTGATGTTGAATACTGTAAGGTTGGTGACATCGTGGCGATTGGCCTTGGTGATCATATGTTGCCTGTTGAGGTTGAGGGTATGAATATTACTACCACCAGCGAGAAGATGGTGAAATTGATTTTAGATAAGGATTAAGCAATGCCAGGAATAGCAAGATTAGGAGACGTTATGATCAGTACATCCCCGTGTGGGTGTCATGTGGGTCCAGTTAATTTTATGGGCACGATCATAGTCGGTTCGGGTGATGTGGTTACGAACAGCCTACCAACAGCCAGGTTCGGTGATGTTGCGGTGTCAACGTGTGGACACATCATTACACTTATCACTGGTAGTGGTAGTGTCGTTGTTAATAGCCTGGCCACCCATCGTATGGGTGGATATGGAGTGAATTGTGGCGGTGCGGCGGTAACAGTCGGATCAGCCGGTAACGCAGTAGCAGGAGGTTAATCATGGGAGTTCATGTGAATTCCGTTTTCAGTACCAGGATCAATGTGTTTGACCCTGCATTGTACACCAGCATCACCGACAAGGAAGAGTATCTGTATGATGTCTCTGTACTAGGTGAGGTGTTCTATCAGCCGTTCGTCAGTATATTGAATGATGCAATCGTGGCCTGGATGGATGATGATACTCATCGTCAAGCAGCGATGCAAGACCTGATAGAAGGTATATATGGTAGTATTGCCATGGCAAATACTTTCACACCAGTGACTGAATATGCCCCTCATGAGAATCTGATCTTCTTGATGGGCGGATGGCGAGCTAATATACAATCACAGCCTGTTGATTACTGGGATGATGGTATTGAAGAAGTGATTTTACCTACACCAGCACCAGCAGAATCACCACGGCTCGAAGCCGATGCCTCTACGGTATCAGCGGCAGGTAACATTACCCAAGAGACGAATGATCTAGCGTCTCACACTGTCAATGCCCGTGCATCGTTTACACCGGCATCGAGAGCAGGGCTGTTCGAAGATTTACCACAGACAGGTAATCCAGTGATGTCGAAACAAGACCTGGGTGAGTATATCTTTCTAACAAAAGGATACAAGGGGGTGTTCCTCGAATTGAACACACCGCCGTTGTCATTACCCTCATACATTTAAGAGGGAACTATGTCAACAAATTACTGGTCTATTAAAGAGGACGACGGATCGTGGTCAATCACCATAGGAGGTGAGATGGTAAAAGGATTTAAAACAGAATCGAGCGCATTGGAATTTGTATGTCAATCGCTAGACGAACTGATTTTTAATATCATACGTGACAGAAGAGGCGGTCATGATGATACGGGATGTTCCCAATTGTTTTAACCAACAACTAAAAGGAAATAGTGTATGAATGAGAGTCAAGATTTAGCAAACAGGCCAGAACGCACCCAACGTCCTAAGAAGCAGTATGACGAAGATTATTTCTGGGACGAGCCTATTAAGCCTTATGAGATGTATGCAAAGGCACTATCAACTCAGTATGACGTTTATCTCAATGATGGTATTGGTGAGCCGAAGGGGTACAACGTTCTACTGACTACACTTCGCAACGTTACTGAGTATGATGTTGTTAAGATGCATATCAACTGCCCAGGCGGACGTGTAGATACAGGTATTCAGATCATCACGGCAATGCGTGAATGTCGTGCAACGGTAGTCACCATCAATGAAGGTGACGCAAGTTCTATGGGTGCTATGATACTAATGGCCGGTGATGTTATCGCTATTCGCCGAAACAGTATGACCATGTTCCATAATGCATCCTGGGGCACATTTGGTAAGGGACATGAACATCTCTCAAGTGCCGTAGCGTGGAAAACTCACATGACCAACATGTTTAGTGATCTAACACGATTCTTCCTGACCGAAGAAGAACAGGAACGTATCATCGATGGTAACGACCTGTATTTGAATGATGGTCAAATGATTGCTCGTCTTCCGACGATTGGTGAATATGATGAAGCGTCATCGTCGGTACGTCGTGTTCCATACAATGAAATTCAAGAAGCCATAAATGAGGCTTCGATGACGAAAGCAGCCGACAAACCTACCACTCGTCGCCGTAAGAAGGCTACACCGGCTAAGTAACAAAGGAGATCAATGTGACTAATAAACCAGATTACCTGGCAGACTTGCCAGTTGAGATGTCAGAAGAAGGCGTCGAGAAGCTTATGGGTATGTTCCTTGGTGGAACATGTAGTAACCCCGAAATTGTAGAGAAGTATTTCATCCAAGCCCGGAAAGACGGTGTTCAATTAGACCATTGTGTCTATCGAACGATTGTAATGACGGTTGTGGGTTCGATGGTAGAACAGGGTTCTGATCCTGCTACTGGCGAGCTACCAGAACCAGATGGCTGTGGCAACTGTGATGAGTGCTCGTGTGATTCAGATGCCGGTTGTTGACCTCGAACTAGAGGTAAGACGGCAAATCGCTAATAAGTTTTCTGATGTGCTTGCCGAAGCGTTCGATGCTGAGATGATAGTACAGCGTCAAGTGTTGTGGTTGTTATTCCTACAGCACAATGAAGATCAGTTGGGTGGATTATCACCAGAGGAACTGAGTACCAAGTTCGATGAGTGGTATGTGAGTTATGAGACCCTGGCCATGGGTATGCTGAATCTATGAGTTGCATTTGATGTATTAAAATGGTATCATCACACTTAGAATTGGAGAATGTGATGACTAACCGCGAAACACAAAAAAGTTATATTATCATTGGGCTATGTGGAATCCCGATTGTGATCTTAGGTTTGATTGCAGTCGGGATTTATTGGTTTAACAAGTTGACAAAAGGTATAATTGCGTGGTATCGTAAGCGGACTAGGAGATAGTGATGAACATGACTTTAAAAGATGTATTACAGGAGATGGTGTTGCTTCAAGAGAGCACAACCATCGTGATGTTCATCGTTGAAATAGAAGAAGTACAAGTTCCATACCTACCAGAATGTTATCTGAATTATTTACATTTTGCAGAGCAAGATGGTCATCTGACATTCACTGAAATAAATTTCACATCAGAATCCCCCTATGATTGCCGACCAGGGGTCTTCGCACCTATATTTGAAAAGTATGAGGGAGCTACTATGGTAACCGTCATGGTAACTCTTACCGATAAAGGTAAAAAGTGGTTACAAACAACAGGAGAATGATATGAGCATAATAAGCGACATAATTGGTAAAGATAGTGGTGTTGCCTTGTGGCAGATTTTGGCGACTGGAGTGATAGCACTATTAATGATTTGTCTCACTGTATATCAGATGGACAAGAATGGTGATCTAGTTGACATTGCTGAGTTCGAAGCCAAAACCAGCATCGCTGAGAGCATCAAGGACATTGATATGCCTCCCCTTATGCGGTTGTGTATTATTAAGGATGATTGTCAACTCGCCATGAATGGTGCAACTGCCAGAAAGGCACTAGGAATTGAAGGAGAGAACAATGAATAAGTTGTTAGTCGAGAAGTACCGGCCTATATCGGTCGATCAGTATGTGTTCCCAAACAACGATATCAGAGAGTACGTCGAACAGATAGTATCGTCTGGTAATCTACCAAACCTTTTATTATCAGGTATCCAGGGTACCGGCAAGACATCGCTCATCCAGGTATTGATACATGAACTGAAGTTGAACAAGTTCGACGTGAAGTTCTGTTCCAGCAGCAAAGAAACCAACGTTGACTTCATCCGTGATGTCATTGATATGTTCGCTCGAACCTATCCATCCGGTGATATGCGTGTGGTTGTGTTCGAAGAAGCCGATAAACTGTCTTCACATGCCCAAACTGCCCTTCTCTCGTTGATTGAAGAGACAGCAAGCACATGTCGCTTCATGTTCAGCACCAATCACCCTCACAAAATCATCCCAGCACTCCAGAGCCGGTTACAACATACCAAGATCGACGCCCTGGACATGGATGCTGTATTCGAGAAGGTAGTTGCCATCATAGAAGCCGAGGAAATCGAGATCACTGATCTGGCTATCCTTGAAGGCCACGTTGAAACCTTCTATCCTGATTTGCGGAAGATCATTAACAGTATCGACCAAGCATCTCGCAGTGGTGCCTTGAAACCTGTCATGGACAACCTAGCCAGTGATGAGGTTACTGAGCAGTGGAACGTTATCTGGAAGAACAAACCTAATCGTGCCGCTCTCGAAGCCCTTGTGCATCTAGTTGACACCGACAATTACGAGCAACTGTACGTTATCGCGTATGAAAACGTGAGTAAGTTGCCCGGAGATATACGTGACGTTGCATACGACGCCATCAGGGATGCTTTAGTGGATGCTCCTATGGTTGGGTATCAACCTATCCTGATGCGGTCAACCCTGATCCGTATGTTCGCTGGTGTGTAGTGTACGTTGATGCTCTACCAGTAAATGAGTTCACAGGTGTTATTCCTGGGTATCGTGTGATATGGCTCGGGGATGAGGAAGAATGGCTTCCTGTCCTCAGTCACCAGGTACCACTCACGCGAGAGATCATACGATTTTGTATGACGGGTTACATCAAACGAGTTTACCATGGGTCGATGAAGTTCTATCTACTAGATGAGAAGGGTGAGTTTCTATTCGTTATGTACTATAAAGACCCAGAGTATAAACAGGTTCACCGGTTGGTCAGAGATTGGCTTGATGGTGATTGGGGTGAAATGAATCCAAAGGATATCAGTAAGGCGTTAAACATATGATTAAAATGCTTTCATACCATACCGGTTATATCAGGAACCCACGGTTCAAGATAGTGAGTGAATCATTACTTATAGGTAAGAGCTACCTTGCACTTGCACCACATTATAAAAGTGATGGAAATGCGGTAGACATACGGGCCATGAAGAATCGTAAAGCACGAGAAGTGTATTTCGCAATGGATTATAGTGAAATGTATGTAGTTGATGATGATCTCTCTATAGTGGTGCTCGATGTAATGGTGATGGTTAGTGTTGATGAAGAAGAAATCTACATGTGGCAAATGTATGACGATATATCGTTTGCGGCGTGGTACCTAGCGAAAGAGTTATGATTTCCCGACGTATCAATAAAAATGATGAGTTGCCGGTGGAGGTTTTAAAAACTCTGTGGTATGACCGATGCTTAGGAGACCAACGCTTAGGAGAGTATTCTGTTATATTCGGTGGTGAACTAGTCACTCTGACGGAACTGAGAGCAGCCAGAAGGAAAGTATATCTATCACTGTTGTTTAATAAAGGTATTGTTGTTGATGATGTGGGTCAACTATTCTATATAGAATTTGAGAGATGTGATAATGTTGGTCTGACAATACCACAATGTGATAATGTTGGTCTGACAATACCACAATGTGGTGATGATGGCATGGCAATACTACGTGATTGGGAATGTGGTAAGATCGATCTTACCTTTGAAGAATTTGTATTAACCATGATGCTTTAGGAGAATTTATGAATTTACGGAATCTAACTAGAATTGAAAAGGATGCTTTGATATGGCAGATTAGTGCCCCAGAGTATCACTATGTGAATCAATATGGTGAGCCGCAAACGTGGACTGGTGATCCGGTGAAGTTAAAAGACTTCTATGGTAAGTATGACAAGGTGGAGGACTTCGATCCAACCGAAAACAAATTGCTATTCTTTACTATGGAATGTGTTGTTGATACTGCTGGTAACAGCTTCTATTTCAAAAAGGGCAAGACTGCATTCAAAATGACTTTCAAGGATGATAATGAACGAAACACGTTCTTCGAAGACTACATGACCAATTGGAATCATATACCACTCTGGGACTATATTGAGCGACTGATTGACCAGCCAGAGACATCAGATCAAATCTACATCTTCATTCAAAAGGCAAACAAGTATATGACTACAAAACAGTGGGAACATGATGGATACTAAGGACATCAACCTCCATCGTGTTGATACTGAATCAGTGGTAACGATATATGGATATCTCATAAGAAATATGGTAGGTAATAGTATTGTGTTAGATATTATGAATAGTCCTGAAGTACATTATTGTGATGAACTCCGGCCAGGCGACATACTGATATCAGACAATGACGTGTATAGTGAGTTTGAGTTCAGCGTCGTGAACTACTTCTTCAAGGATAACACAGGACTTTACACAATCTCATTCAAGAATGACAAGTATGGTGCCGAGGCTGATGACATCGTAGCATTCCAGTCAGAGCTACTAAAGTCATTCAAAGAGCTGGGTAGTTGGAAATCCGCATTCCTTGCGGTAACGATGTAGGAGATTGATATGAGTAGTTTGGTTGGTGTTAAAGTAGGTGATGAGGTTATTTTCGAGTTCAATGGGGGTGGTGTACGTATACTAAAGGTTGAACGGGTTACAAAGACCCAGGTTATCACTGATACCGGGATGAAGTTCAGAAAGAAGGACGGCTATCGTGTAGGTATGGGCAGTTGGAATATTGACACGATTCGTCTTGGTAATACCGATGATTTAGAAGCCGCCAGAAAGCATATAAGGCGTCAGTACCTAAAGGGAAGAATAGATCGTGATCTTCGAGTGAATAGTGCGAAGATCACGCTCGAACAGTATGAGAAGATAGCTGCTATTATTGTTAATGAGACTCCCGGCTACATTTAGGTTACCAGTCCTGAGATTCGAATACGAACGGACGGCCTTTGATCTTACTGAAGAATTGAGCAACCTTATTAGGATGGAAGCTACCGAGCTTGGTTTGCTTGCCGCCCTGTTCAATCAGGCTAACCTTTTCATTAGTCTCTGAACCACGATATACGATACCAAACTGGTTGAATGTCTTCATGAGACGTTCCGCAGATGCCAATGAGATGTTAGGTATCAGTAGTGATGGTTCCTTCACATCAACCACACGACCGGTCTCATCTTCTTCCTGGCCATGGCCATCCAAGTGAATGTATCCCAACCCTTCGGCACGAATCATTGACTGAAGACGTTTGAAATCCGAGATGTTCTTTTGTATGTCGTTCTCAACTCTCCACGATGTCATGATAGCAAAGGATTCTGAATCCTGTACATGCTTCATCACTCGACCGATTGATGCTTCAACCAAAAATAACTCATCTATTCTCACGGACATTCCTCTATAAATTTGTACTCAACATCATCGAATGCTATGGTGACAGTGATAAGGTTTGCTGTGCTGTCTGCATAGATGTTCTCTGAGTGTGTGATATTGGCGATCCAACACGCTTTCATGGTGAACTCTTCTATGATTGCATTGTCACCGGCACCGTAGGCTTTCAATCCGATCTCAAACTTGGCATCGTTGCCGGTTGGTTGGCCTGGCAAACGACCCGCTTGACGATACAGTTGATAATATAGTGCTTGTATCACTAAAGAATTGTTATCGTCTTCAAAGACGATTGATAAGTCGGCGAACTCAAGGTTACCGACTACTTGTTGTCTCTTACCCTTGTTGTACATCGCAGCAGGTGGGAACGTCAGGGTAGGACGCTCAAGTGATTTGACCTGTCTGCCCAGGATGTTGGCGGTGTTCTCTGGTAAGCCAAAGAATGACACATAGAAGGAGTCAACCTTCTTGGGTAATAACGCTCTATTGATATCTGATACTTGGGGCATGTTATGTCACATCCATATCGGCACTGCCGCTTGTACTGATTGCCACACCACTCGCCATGCTAGGCAGCGATGAGATTTCAGCAGTTTCGAGTCCAATGATTTGGATTGTATCGTCATGCACTCGAAGCGACACATTCTCGATGATAGATTCTTGTTCTTTGGCTGGGAAGTTGAGCCAGCAGTCAAATGTGAAGTCCAACGACCATACGAGCAAACGTTCGTTCACATCGGCAGGGTAGTTCTCTTCATTGTTCATTGAAATCAGTTCGACAGATGTTAGGTATGACCAGTCATCGATATTGTCTGACTTCTGAATGTTCAGATAAGGATTGAACATCAGTAAAATCTGTTCGAGCATCTGAAGCATCTGATCAGTGTTCGATGCAAAGATACTGAGTTGTATCTGTGCTTTATATGGCACACCCATCAATCTAGTAGTGATTGATGGCTTGGTATTACCGGTCTCCAGCCTGGCGATGTGTTCTTGGTGTGTTTTTGCCTTCTTTGCCTCTGGGTTCAGTTCAATGCTTGTTAGATACCCAGAGATGACAGGGACTTTATTAGGTACGAAGGTACCCTCCTTATGAAGCACGTTGGCAATCACCCTGTCCATTGAGCCATAATGTACCGGGACATCGATATAGTCGTTGTCACCTGATGAATCTCTATCTACACCCGTTTGAACTTGTAGACCTGAGAAGATTCTAAGGAACTGAGAGATGTACCGTTTGACTTGAGCATTATAGTAGTGTACCATACATCTATTTATACAGGAGTGATATCATGAAGAAGGTCTTGAAGATTAAAGTGGACGCCCTTTTATCGTGGCACTTGTAGCCACATTAGCCATATGTGTTGTGGGGTTGGTAAAGGGATGGTTCGTGATAGCCCTGTTTCTTGGTGTCGCTGGATGAAGTTTCTCAAATTCCCAGCATCTGAGCTGTTATTTCATGTTCAAGAATTCAAAATGGCTGGTTATGGCTTCTTTGGATTACACCACTATGGTCGTTTCAAATCTATAAAATCATTCCCGATGAATCGTCATAATGTGGTAGCATATCATATGGTTGAGGGTGAATACCACGATGAGACATATATTTTAATCAAGCAGGGTGATATGTGTTTTTCAATACCAGCCCTGGCACTCCATTATAATGATAAAGAATACCTATGGCGATGGTATGATAAGCATGATCGGGCTGGAATACCTAATAATGTAGATATTGAAGCCTTCCTGATGAGTGTCAGCCTATGAGATATCAAAAATACAATCTAAAAGACTTACCTGCACGGTATGATAACCTCATTAAGACCAAATGGAGATGTGTACCGGGGCAATACGTGTCATCATCACCAATGGTACCTGTTGAGCTTAAATACTTAAGAGTCCTACGTCGTGTTGTACTGTGGAATATGATCAAAGAGACTGATATGAACATTGAGGGTGAGTATGATGAATTCGAATGGGTGATTGTTGATCATGATGGTATTATCTTCACTATACACTGTACTGACTTTTTCATCAGTCGTGGTAATTTTAAAGGAGAATCTGTATTATATAAGTGGGAGATCGGTGATGAAGACTTCGATTTAGAAACCATACTAATTGATATTATGTTATAAAATATTTATTAGACAGTCGAAGTCCCGAACAACCACATAAAGATGAATTCTGGTATCCATACTGATAACTTATCAGTTCACCCGTGTAATTTCCAATCTCGCATATTCTATGTATGCTGTGCCGGATACTGCCCTGTAATCTATGTCGATATCGAGAACACCTGATACCCCAGTAGCAATATAAAAACCAGACATCGATGAAGCATCGGTCTCAGATGTAGAACTTAAGTTTATTGTAATAGTATCATCTATTTGGACTTGCATTTCTGCGGTATCCCCAACCGTACTAGTTACAACTGTATTCCAACTTATCTTATAATCACCCGAAGGTAATGTACCAGTAGTCATTCTTAGTTTTTGTTGGAATACTGTATTTGTTGTTGATGATTGTCCTTCTGACGCTGCGTGTTGATAGGTTGCTTTGGTGAAATACCTTGCATCCCCTCTCGTATCGTCGTGATATTGTAGGTGGTCATCATCAGACAATCCAGATAAGGTTCCATGATCTGTTGTTGACCCAGCACCACCCCCTTTGAACCTATTCGCAAGATCAGTGAATATTCCTATACTTGTCCCTTCTTGAATAATATAAGTGGATAGTAGGTATATATGTACAGACTCACCTAACCCATCTGGTAATGTTGGGACTGGCTCATCGATTGCCGAAGATAATAATGTATGCTGGACTTGTCCCAGTAACACATTAACCTGTCCAGACAGACTCCTAAAAATCCAGTCCTTCCTATATCTGTTATTATTCAAATTGCTTAATGTTCCAGTACCATCATCATATTGGGTATTGTTGAGCTGTGTTTCAGAAGTGAGAGTAGTCCACCCACCCACTCCATCTCTATACCAATATACGAAAGTATCAGTACCCGATGAATCGAATGTTTGTTGTTGTTGAATATTATTGCCCCAACGATAGAATCCTCCAAATTCCACTACCAAATTTCTAACACCAGTTTCACTGCTGATCTGTCCATCAACTAATGTGCCAAAAATGTTCTTATGTAATATGGTATTCTCTTGCACATGATTGCCTACAAATTGTCTTATGTCATGTATGTCATTGATGGAAGTGGCACCCAAATGAACTTCAGCCAACAAAATGATATCTTGTCTCACTTCGGATGGGTCTGGATGGGTAGCTGATACTTGAATAGATGCACCATTGGTGTAGTCAAGATATACTAAAGCTGGCCCATTGATAAAGACAGACACGTCCAAATTCGTGACTGCGGCAAATCCAAGATACTCTAACGGTAATGTGACATCATCGGTGGCTCTAATATTGATTGCACCTGCGGCTATATCAATAGTTAACGCGCCATTCTGTGTTACCAATCCAAAACCATTATTACCAATAAGTCCAACAGAATCTATATAACCGTTCCCTAATGTGCCAACATCGATAGATGGAGTACCACCACCAACGTAATCCCCTATCAACACTTCTGAGACAACATGATTGTGACCTAATTGTGAATACTTGGCATCACCTCTAGCATCAGTGTGGTAATGTGGATGATCATCGTCTAATAAACCAGATAAAGAACCATGATCCTGTACAACACCTCCACCAGCGAACGAAGTAATTTCTCTCCAGTCGAAATATGGCTGACCGTCATCTGTAGCAATGACTGCGGCTTGTGGTGTATTTGTCATGTTGTTTGAGGACGTAAAAATAATAGAACCAAGGGCAACAAATTCTTGAAATGGTAGTCCGGCTAAATTTAGTAATTCGGAAGCAACTCCATCCTTAGCCTCAGATGATGTTATATATTCACTTTGCCCCTGTATAGCCATTATTGGCCATCTGGTATCATTGGTTGCTAAAATATGCATTACAACAAATTTCCCATTACCAATTTCGGTCAATTGCCATGTGGTGCCGGTAAATTCATTGAATGGTAATCTCCCACTGGCACCAACATATCCAGCAGTTCCTGAATAAATCATGGGGAATGAATCAGCAGTTTTCATTCTCCAATATCCATCAACGCCGTCTCGGTAAATAACTGGAATAGTTGCTGGTAGGCTCAAATTTTGGGGAGCATCATCGATGATATTATGGAGGATATCTTCATCCCTAAACTGCCCGTTATTGACACTAATTTGGGCATGAATATCTAAATCCCCGGCTTCGCCTGGTAGAATATTATCGAGTGCAAACCCGGAAATATATTGTGATCCTTTAACGGTGTGTAGATAGCTATGGGTTGCTCCATCCATAGTCAAACCATGGCGCTCTTCTCCAAATATTATAGCTTTTTTATTGGTTGCATCCCAGTGTATAACTGATGTATAAACCCAATCTGATATTACTCTTGGATCAAATCCAGCTACAAATTGTAATTCTCCTAACTCATCAAAATATATAAAATAATCACCTTCTATATCATCGATAGTGACTTGGGAAGTACCTGTTATGGTATATTGATTACCCTTCGTGTATATGTCGAATGATACATCAACAGGTTCAATTGTAAAAATTCTTGTTAGTTCATCGAATGATATTACTGAATCCGTGCGATTTGGGAACCCGGTTGGTTCCTTAGTTACGTCCGACATGTCACCATCATAGGACTTCTTCGTATTTACAATTGACATATTATAACGTTTACCTTTTTAATTGAACTTTGTCTGTATATTTATCACTCATAAATACTATCACAAGGAGAACCACCCATGCCCAAAATCATAACAGCATATATAACGAGGACAGGAGTACCCACACCCGGATTATCCCCTACCATCAAGATTTGGGAAATCAGTGCCACCACAGATTCCGTCATTGTCACTGATGATATGATAGAGGTTGGTGATGGTATTTACAAGTATATATTCACTACTTATGACAACAGAACTAACTATGGGTTCATTGTTACTGCTGGAGCCGGTATTCCACAGAACCAACAATACCATGTTGCCTTCAATGAATCGTATGTCGAGGATATTGCCTTTGAGACGTGGGAAGAAGATCAACTGGACCATTTGACTGCCGGTACCACTGGGTTTGAACAGGCATTAAACAGCGAAACCCTGGCTATCGTTACCGAGATTCTAAAGTACGACCGTAACCGTACCTTTGTCAACCCCATTAATAAGACCCTGACCATATATGAAGATGATGGTACCACTCCATTCAAGATATTCGATCTATATGATGATTCTGGTGTTAGGTCAATCATTGACATCTTCGAGCGTGTGCCTCAGTAATGGCTGCACTACCACGAATAGCAAAGGGTATAGTCACCCGAGGTAGAGTAATAGGTAAGGGATACGCCAACTCGTTTGTTAGTTCTGGTATGATTATTGGTTACTTCTCTCTAGGCCCAATCAAGATATCATTTGGTACCGGTGGTGGTGCTGGTCCTGCCCCTGCAAAGGATCAGAAGACATTCGACATCATCGTCACTTATAGGGGTAGAACCTGGAAGAGAAGCTACGATGCTAAGGACAAGATTGGACGCCTAATCATTAAAGTTACGAAGGGTATAAATACAGTAACAAGCGGCATATCTGTCAAGTATCATCATATCAGGCAGATATTGAAATCAATAACGGTGAGAGTATGGCAGCGGAAAGACTAATTTTAGACAACAGAGAAGTCAACACAATTGAATTTGGTGTTGATGTTAAGGGTATTGAAACCAAAAACATCAAGGCTCGGTATGTAATCGAGAAAGAGGGTGTCCAGTTGACATTCGAAACACTTGTCGTCAATGCAGAAGCAGTTTTCAACCTTCCTGTACTCAAAGAGATGATCGGCCCTGGTGAATATAACTCTCGTCTGGAGATTATAGTAGAGAATGAACGTCTGTTCACTCCTGTTAACGATCTTGAGATTGAGATTATCCAACCAATCGATGTAACAGCCACCAGACCAACTGCAAAGGGTAAGGGTGCTAAGAAATCCCCAACCAAACGTAAGAAAGCAGTGAACGAGTCAGGCGATGATAAGGAAGGTATCACAGTCAGTGGTGTTCGTAAACGTCGTTCGATAGCTGATCTTATCGAAGAAAATTTAGATGAGTTAGCAGGTGCCAAGAACGTAAACAACCTTCTCTTCATTTATTCACAGAAGGTACTACTTCGTGAGCATTTCATCCCCATTAGTATCATAGATGTTATGCCAGAGCTTGATAAAGTATGTAAAACTGTCCATGAGGCTCTTTTTTCAGACTATATTAAGGTTCTGAAATCCGAATAACAAAAACGACAATAAGAAGAACTTTAAGCCTCGGTAATACGGGGCTTTTTATTATGTATAAATACAAGTTTGAGGTATGTAAAAGGAAGTAGTAAAAGGAGCGGGTGTGAAGTATCAAAAAGGAGGATGAAAAACACTTCTAACGTAGGCGACATTATATACACCCGCTTCAATAGTATTTATGAAATGATAGGTAAAAAATCCATGGCAGATGAACCAACCAAACGTGTGAGAACTAAGAACAAACCGCGCCTTATTGAGGCGAGGGGTACTGACTCAAAAGGCAACATAACCAAGAGAGCATCTATTAAGAAGCCCCATGAGAGTGATGTCCTTGAAGATTGGCAGGAGGTTGAGTACGTCAAGTGCTTTAAGAATCCTATTTACTTCATAGAGAACTTCGTTTACATCCAAACTGACAAAGGCTCTGCCCTATTCAAACTCCGTAAATACCAGAAGAAAATCATCAAGAGCCTGGTGGCCAATGACTATTCAATCCTTCTTCAGCCCAGGCAGTCTGGCAAGTCAACTCTAATCGTTGCCTTCTATCTATGGATGACGTGTTTCTTCCAAGACAAGGTAATCGGTATGGCAGCACATAAGGGTAAGAATGCCATCGATCTTATTAAACGATTCAAATATGCTTATGAATTCCTACCATCATGGATCAAGCCAGCGGTAATCGAGTACAATAAGCATCAGGTTGAGTTCGATAACCACTCAACAGTAATATCTGCAACGACCACAGACGATACCTTCCGTGGGTTCACGCTCACAGGAGGTCTGTACCTGGATGAGTTTGCGTTCGTTGAACCACGTATCGCTGAAGAGTTCTGGACCTCTATCCTGCCATCATTATCTGGTGGTGAACTAGATGGTAAGAAAGTAATCATCACATCCACCCCTAATACATCCGAAGGATTGTTCGCTGAGCTATGGTTCGGTGCCGAGCGAGGTGATAATGGTTTTGCTCCTATCCAGGTGTTCAGTGGTGAGGTACCAGGCAGAACTGAGGCATTCAAAAAGAAGATGCTCCAGAAGATGACCGCTACCAAGTATGCCCAGGAGTTTGAGTGTGCCTTCGTATCTGATAAAGGTACCTTGATACAATCCTCATGCCTTGAGAGGCTTCCATGGATCGAACCGGTCAAGGTCATTGACGACATCGACTTCTATGGTGTGGTGGCTCGTAGAGAGCTTGTGCTGGGTATTGACGTGGCAGAGGGTATCGGTGCCGGTGGTGACTACTCGGTTATCCAGATATTCGACAAGAAGACATTCGAGCAGGTGGGTGAGTTCCGTGACAATAACATGAACCTTACCGACTTCGCCAAGAAGATCATCAAAGTCCTGATACTGCTTGACAAGATGAAGTGCCGACAGATTTACTACACAATCGAATCCAACCCAATCGGTATGGGTGTCATCCATCTATTGCAGAATTCTGATCACCCGATCCTTGATGATGCTGAGTTCGTATCCCAGAGAAAGAAAAAGGGTATATTGATGACCAACCCTACCAAGCTGAAGGGCTGTTCTAGGTTGAAAGATTTGGTTGAGTCTCATGCTATGACTATTCATAGCCGTGCATTACTGAGTGAACTGAAGTTCTTCGTTAAGAAAGGTGCATCGTTCGCCGCCGAGTCTGGTAAGAAGGACGATCTGGCCATGGGTGCCGTACTGACCACGCTCTGTTTAAGTGAGATGGCTCGGTACGATGATGACTGTGATGAGAAGATGAACAACATGGGTGCCGTGGCCCTGGCCACCGAAGATGACAGTGAAGACTTGGACGCCCTGCCGTTTGTATTCTAATCTACGTTGTGGTCATGCCCATGTATGCCTTAATAGCCTTATAGTCTGGATGAGTCTTAAGTCCTTCATGGCCTGGATAATGTCATTGGATTTGAATTTAAACCATTATAGATTTTCGTGGACAAGATACACCTCCGCATTTTGTTTGATCTCTTTCAGATTTGTTACCTTATCGCCATTACCATGGTAGGTTAAGTGTAGCCCTGTATTATGTATGAAGCCTTTGACACTATTACCGTAATAACAATTACATGCATCCTCGAATGTTGGGTATATGTCACCACCAACTACTATAGTCTCCCCTAGTTTGGCTGCTTCTTCTGAACGTATCCACCAATGACCATTGTTCTCATGGTGGCGTCTCATAAACAATTGCACAGCCTTTCTGACAGGTTCGCCAGCAGTAATCTCTGTCTCATCGATGCTGTTGGGCACCATAACGCCGTTGATACTCATGGTAACACCCAAATACTGTTCAAACCCCAGATCGATAGTCAATTCCATCGTATCACCACGAAGTACATTTACTTGCATCACCTTGTATATGTATGGTGTTGTCATTTTACATTCCTATTAAAATTTTAAGTCGATTGTAAAGAGTAAGGTTATCATCAAACTTACCCATAAAGGTATCATGAATTACCTGGTGCATATTATTAACACGGTTCATCCAGAACATCTCACCATTGTAAAGTATCAACATCCTATCAAGAGCCATGTACACTCCATCATCCAATTGTGTTAGTGACTGGTATGTTTGAAGTCTTATAGTGGAATTCACACCCCATCTACGTATGTAATGGTTTTGGGAAGGAGCAACTTTGAACCAGGTCATATGGACCATAGTGGCCTTGAAGTTCTTCTTCGTGATGTGTTCGAGGTTACTCATAATGAAAGTATCAGCCTCAGATAACCAACCATGTCCTCTATCGAACTATCTAACAGCGCATCATGGATTATTGCTTCGTCCATGTCATACGTCATTGATATCTCCATCTCCCCCTCATCGGTATCATCTATAACTATCAGCTCACCTCTATGCTTCAACAGGTAGATGGCCATTTGATTCCTTCGGTGGGTGAAGAAGTAACACCCATCCTCGATAGCCATTAAGTATGGGAAATAGGTGATGGGTTTATTATCATTAAATACCGTGTTACCAATGTCGTAATAACTTTTTATACCACACCACTCTGTATCATAAAGCCGTTCCAGTTTCAATGAAACGAATTTCTCTTCAGTGAGTTTATAAACCTTCATAATGCCCACAGTACCGTTATGTACTCATCAAGATCAGGAACATCCATACCCGATTCAAACATATAGTGAATCATAGCGTCTTGATCCATGGTCATATTAGGAACTCTCACCATCTGGTTCTGGTATTTGATAATTTGATAAAGTATCGGTGCGGCTTCGTTTAATGACCTTCCCATGTATACACCATCCTCCAACGTTTTCAGAAAGTGGTACCCCTGAACGTTATGTGGCCTGACGATTGATTTATAGAAGCACCCGTTACCATCCCAGACACACAGGGACAATTGTAATCGTGGCGTGTTCTCAGGTGTGAGTCTATAGGGCAGCATACACATCATCTACCATTTTCTTGGATTCTGCCATCGCCTCTAAGTATAAAGACATTCTCCCAGCAGCCTGTAGGTGTGGTTGCCAGGGTTTGTACTCTATCACTACTTTCATGGGTTTATGCCCATTAAACTGGGTCTTGCATTTGTTGACGTTTATAGCGTAGTGGTGTCTTAGACAAAAGAATACCACATACCACTGTATTTCTGTTAGTTCCGGGGTGTGTAGCATCGCATATGCGTCAAAGGCATCGTTATCGACAGCCGCTATAATGTCATCAATTATATTGAACATACCCTCGTTGCTACTCTGTAGCACATTGTTCTTGAATATCATAAGTTCTCTATAGTCAAATTTATTTGTCATGATAATAGCGTAACACAATACACTAAAATAGACAATACATAATAAACTAAAAATGAGTGTAAATTAGAGGGAACTAAGTAGTTCTAAAAGTGGTCAAAATACATGACCCCTAGGGGGAATATTGACAAATTCGTAATATTCATATATTATTATTATTATTAGGGAGATTACAATCGTTATTTGTGAGAATGAGCCGAATACAGGATATAATCGGCTCATTCTTAATCGTTATTCAGGATTTGTAACTGTTTCATCAGGAATATAACCCCTCAAATACTCTTCGAGAGTCAATCCCCAAGTCTGAAGTTCTTTTACAGACAATGCATAAGCCTTAACGACTTCATCATTGGTAGAAACATCAGTCAGATCATGGATAGGTAACCAAGGACGTTCAAAAGCCTCAGCAGGTGGTGCAGGACACTGAGCAGCCACAGGGATAAGGACTTCACGTACCTCAATCTTAGGTGGGGCGGTACCACAGGCACCCAATACGAATACCAGGACAGCAGCCAGGGCAATGTTCTTAATCTTAAGAGTAATCATAATGATTCCTATACCCTTCAAGTGATATGTCAACCTTATGTATAGGGACAATGATCACTTTATTATCATCAGGTGTAACGATGACACCTTTGATGAATGACCGTTCGATCTTAGCAGTCGCATAGATATCACCAGATGGGCAGAATCTCACTGACTGTATCCTGGCATGGTGGAACCCACCGGTAACCGGGACTTTCACAATACTGTTAATAGTAGGGAGCTTATTTACCATTTCAATTCATCCTCAGCTTTCTCTTGCAACCAATCTACAGCCCTTTCACATTGCTGTGGAACCTTTTGTGTGCTCAGGCTACTGATCTCTTTCTTATGGTTCTGACGGAGTACTGACGCAGCCTTAACCGCCTTCTTGAGTCTCACATCAGCATCAATAGCCTTTCTCTTCAGTTCGAGGACATTCTTGTTCTGGTTGGCAATGGCATATTCGAAGTTCTCGATAGTGACCATCAACCCACCAATCTCTTGAATCAACTCAACCTTGTCTTCTTCGAGAGATGTAATGTCGCTCTTCAGGTACCAAATATACCCGCCTACGACGGAAATAGCAATAGCTAATGCTATACCCATAAGGGCTTTCTTGTTCCCTAATAGATTAAGGGCCAATCCTGCACCAATCATTACGCTGTCCCCTTTATAAAGTTATGGTATTTGTTAATAGCACCCTTCATTGTGGATGCCGTGTTGTAAGCTCGATGAGTATTTGTTACGAACGTCGTCTTCCCACTATCAGGGTTAACAGACTTCCAGACAGCAGGACTTGGTTCACCATTCGGTCCATGGTGCCAAACAGCTTTGCAATCCATACACTCTTTACGTTCATCGTCCGTGAGAGGTTTCTTATTCTTTTTGAGAGTCTCAAATTCACTTTGAGCTTTCTCAATAAGGATATTAGGCTGCACGGTCTCAAGAAGTGCATCGCATAGGTCATAAAAATCAGTCATCGGCTTCCTCTTTTTCTTTCGCCTTCTCCTGTAGCTTGCCTGAGTTCACTTTACCAGCGAATGACTCTACTACATTATGGGAGAAATAACCAACACCCAGGGCGTTGATGATTGTAAGCTCACCCAATTGAAGGAGTACAGAGTACCCAACCAGGAGGCCGACTACAGAGATGGCAAGGCGATAGGGGTTCTTCTTAATATAGCCCCATAGTGATACCTTCTCTCCGTCAGTATTCTTATCGACGACACGCTGTAGTAAAGCAGCTATTGCACCGAGTATAATCATGACGAACGGATCGGTCACATAGGGAGCGATCATCTCACCTATTCCTACCGTTGCCTCTACTGTAGTCTCTTCCATCTCTTAGTTATCCATTAAGTAAGTCTTACAAGCAGCGGCAATAGCACGGCATCCTTGCTCACGCTTTGCAATGATTTTGTCCTTATTATAAACGAACTCAGGCTCTATGATAAGAGATACTGGGTTGGTTTTAGCAAGAAAATATAGTAACTTACGACCAGTTGAACCAGCGCCGTGATGGTATCCTTCTTTAATACCACGGTCAGGTTGAAAGGTTCCGGCCAGGAACGCCTGTAATAGGGATGCGAATTCCATACCCCTGACTGACTTCGGATAATAAAGTGTTTCAGACCCACGGGCCTTTACGTTACTGTTAAAGTGTACTTCGAGGGCGATGTCACCCCTCTGACAGTGAGCATTAATAAATCTCACCTTTGATCCAAGTGTACCGGTTGGTACCTTGACTACTTCGATGCCATAGTCTTTAAGCATCTCCGATATACGATCCACCCACACAACAGCTTCGGGGTACTCACAAAAATCGCCATTACAGGCTCCTACTGCTTTAGGGTTATGACCGGTAGATAAAAATACCGCCATGTTATTCTCCTTTTAGTCTTTGTCTTTTTTAGAATCAAGTTTCCCATTGATAGACTTCAACTCATCGAATAAACGATCCACAAGTTTGTACAGCTCTTCTTTGCTGACATACTTGGTAGGGATTGATACCCCTAATTTGAATATCTTATCATTGGTGTCTTGATCTGCTTTATCTAAATCATCCATCTTCTTCCACATCCTATTAACTACCAATCCTCCAACGATTGATAGCAGCCCTAAGAAAGCTGTCAGTGCAAATTGTAATACCGCTATATCTATAATCATTTAAGGTTCACCACTTTTATAAAGATTGAACGTTGGTCCATTCTTCCTGCTAATGTTACGATTGTATTCACTACTTCGTATTCTATTCCGACGATTCCATCAGAAAGCCATACCGTGGCTAATCCTTCGACCGTATAATTACTGGCAAGTTGATTCAAGCCAGCAGGTACGTCCCATGAACTACTTAAAATAGTATCGCCTTCAAGCCACTCTTCCCACTGGATGTTGTAATCCAATTGAGAATCTGGGTTTTTAGCAAAAATCTTTTTACGTTTACGGGCCATTTATATTCCTTATTACTGTATTTATTAGAACTGTCTGTCAGGCTTAATAATCAATGTACGATGATCTTCCTTGAGTCTCCACACAGGACCAGCAGTTTGCCAGTTGGTCAGGTCAACATCACTGAAGAAGAAGCCATGAGAGGTCGATGTAGTGGTGATCTCTCCTGAGAGTTCCACAGTGTTAAGTACGGTACCAGTTGTTGTGCTGGTAGCTTCCACTGTAGCCTCAAGTGTCTTCTGGACATCAAGATCAGCACCAACTACGGCTGAAGTCACTGTAACAGTAGAATCAAATGCGACTGTTGTATATACATTGACATCTGGGGTGTTCACAGATGATGTGACTGTTACTGTAGAGCCGAATTCGACCAGGGTGCCGAGGACAGCATCAGTGATGGTACCCTCACCAGTGATGGTACCATCCAGGGCATAGCCTCTTGACATAGAAGCCAGGTCAACAGTAGAGACCGCAGTGATCTCTTCCGCATACAATGAGACGCCTAAGTTATCGTTCATTTCAGCACTACCGGAAGATACTACATCGACATCAGAGGTAAACAGTTTATCAATGGCCATCTCTGCGGCGACAATCACCGTACTTGTAGCAGATAGTGAACCTTCGAGGCTCTTATTAATCATTTCAGCACTACCGGAAGATACTACATTAATGACACCGGTCAGTTGGTCGTCAGAACTCATGGTACCTTGAGCTGTTACTGCACCAACCACATTACCCAGGATAGGTCTATCGTTTGTGATAGTACCATTGGTAGTAGTTAAGACGGATACAGTTGATGAGTGGCCTATCAGTTCAATATCATTACCAACATCAACAGATACTCCAGACGATGAGGATGTTGTCAGGCATGTACCAGACAACAGTTTACTTACCTCGGTATTACCGGTGCTGGATGATGTTGCTGTAGTATCGCCGACCAAATCTTTATTGAAGAACAAATCAGAATCGATAGCACCAGACGACACGGCGTTACAATCACCGGTAAGTTCTTTGATATTTGCCAAAGCACCGACGATGTTTGATGATGAAGTTGAGGTAGCCCCAACATACTTAATATTCGTTATGGTTGCTGTTACGGTGGCTTCGCAATCTGGTGCAAATGGGCTTGAGTATGCTTCAAGGTGTTGGGCTATGCCAAGTTCTGCTGTTGGTGTACAGTTAGCATTACATACCCCACCTAATGGGATACTGTAAGAGAAATCGGTATCTTCAACGGTACTTGTGGCGTTAATGGTACCTTCTAAAAATTTAAAATTAGTTACATCACCGGTTGTGGTTGAAACCGCATCAACATTACCATAGATGACTTTAATACCATCTAATGGTGATGACATTGTTGATGCAACATCAATATCACCACCCAATAGTTTATCAACAAGCAGTTCACCAGTAACGCTAACAGTGGTAACTGCATTGATAGGTGTGAGTAGCGACAGGTCTTTAATTACATCAAGTGAAACATCAACAGAAGATACAGCATCAATCTGACCATCAACACCAATATCAATACCAAAACCGGCATCTACTGTTGATAATACATCGATTTGTCCACCTATTTCTTTATCAGCTAATAGTGGGGTTACATCTACTGTTGATGTTACAACCACAGTGGTTGGTTGGAATTCTTTACCAATATCAAGACTTACATTTTCTTCATAAGAATACGCTTCTATAATATCAGTATCGATATTGATCAATACACCTAGATTTGATGATATAGTAGAGGTAGAATCAGATTGACCGCTTAATTGTACAGGAACCCCAAGGGCGATACCCTCGTCTTCTTCACCACCTAATGGAGAAGAGCTTAGAGGAATTGATGATATTGCTGCGGGTGTTGCCCCATATAGATCAAACACAATCTCCAAATCGTCTTCGTCACCACTCAATGGGGATGCCCCCATTGGTGCTGACGAAATTGATGATACTCCATCCAGAACGAGTTCAATTGATAGTTGATCTTCGACCCCACTCAATGGAGATGAGCTTGTTGGGGCTACTGAAATTGCAGACGTGCCAGATAGATCAAGTTCGATAGACCCAGAAACCTCATCACCGCCTAATGAGGAAGAGCTTAGAGGAATTGTGGATATTGCTGATTTTTGTGTTGATTCTATCCCAAGAACCGCCCCAACAATAACAGCACTTGCATTGATCTGACCACTAATTGATGAGAGAAGTACCAAACCATCATCAAGTGATACTGTAGCATCGATCTGACCACTAAGAAGCCTATCTACTAATAATCCATCAGATGATGCACTGGATGATACCGCATCGATCTGACCGGCCATTTCTTTATCAGCCAACAAATCAGCATTTATAGATGAAGTAGTATCTATCTGACCACCAAAATCAATCGGTAATCCAATATTTGATGTACTTGATGATTCAACATCAATTTGACCGGCGATAGGCTTATCTACTGATATTAAGGCTCCAGCTACTTGTTCAGATGTACCGGCCTCATATGCTACTGTTGGTGGGGTGAAGTTTGTAGTCCAGCGAGCCGTATCACTAACACGCATCTCATCAATGAATCCACGAAAACGATTGTTGCCACCGGTAGCACTTAACCCATTTGTACTAGAGTTCGCTATTCTAGTCTGGAATGATGTTGGAACTCGCATCGGATTTGGTGCAGCAATTGTGCCAACTGAAACGCCATCAACATAAAGAGTCAGTGCTCCGGCAGTGAATACACAAGCCACGTGCACCCATGTTGCGAGTGGTATAACGCTTGCTGTAACAATCTGACGACTAACATTATCAGTATCATAAATCTCATAGACCATTGATCCATCGACACCAGTCAAGACACGAAATGCTTTGTAGCTGGTTGTTGTAGTATCCCAATTTGAAATCAGAGGGCCGTTATCAGCAACGTCTCTATATACCCAGAAATCGATAGTATGTTCAGAAGCTATATTCAGTTCTGTTAAGTTGCCACATGTTGTGTTTTGTCCGTTACCGTCATAGAAGTATGAGTTTGCTCCAAATTTCGTTTGTGTTGCGCTTGGATAAGCACCAACACAAGTAACCCCATATTGCGATGAATCTGTTGGGGTTCCAGAATCCATATGCATCATCAATCTGGTATTGGTATCTATGCCACTACCACCACTCTCAACTGTACGCTCAGCTGCTGATACTGCGTCGATCTGTCCATCGAAATAGATGACATTGACCATTGGAGCAGTTGCGACCGATGCGGTTGCAGTTATTGTACCGTCAAAGGCGAATGCAATACCAAAAGAAGCGGTAGTAGAAGCAGCAGCAGTTGTTGTACCACCGAAAGCAAGTGATGTTGTTAGTGCTCCAGTAGTAGAAGCAACTGCTGTTGATGTTGCTGTTCCTAAGTCTAATGCCGCCATTCTGATAAATTCCTAGTGATTTTAATATTCATAAACATTATATAATCCAAATACATATAACATTAGTATTTATGGATTTTTGGGATCATAAATTTGGGGCACAAAAAAGGCAACACCATTGATATGATGTTGCCTTATTTACTATACTATATCAGCTATTATGCTATAGCTTTGATAAATGCCTTGCCGCCCACTCTCGCTTTGCTTGGTAGAAAGAACTGGGTTGCCCTAGTGTAGGCTGGGTTTAGTTTATGAATCTCTTTAGCACCGGCACCAGTTAATACGGTATATAACACGTCACCATTAATGGCTTTTGGACCCATAAGTTTTGGCTCTACACGAGGTAAATAAAGCTCCACATCTACCCAAGTAATACCGTCAGTTGAAGTCAAGAACCTACGATTTGTGGTAACTTGTACAGCCACATCATTAACTGGTTGGTGATATACAAACAGCTTATTAACTGAATCAAAATTTAGCCTATACTCGATTCCAGCAGAATGTTCATAACCAAAACCATGAGTAGTAACTATACTCCATGTAGTGAAACCATCATCACTGACGTAGAGTGCCATACCCTGTTCAGCCTTAACTATACAGATACCGGTATCATCACATACAACGTTTTGGTCGAGCAGGTTGTAAATATCAGGAGCACCGACAGAAGTTACGACTACAGAAGACCATGTGATACCGTCTGCTGATTTATAGATAGTACCACCACCAGCACCGGCACCGGCATAAGCTATGAATACGCCATTAACAGCGTCATAATCGACACCAGTCAATCCACTCACAGGGCCACCCGAACTAACTGTCCAATTTACACCGCCATTTGTTGAGTAGTAAAATCCACTACCACCCTGAGTGTACGCTACGGTAGTGCCTCCACCCGTGGCCAGATTTAGCGGCCCACTATTTGGTAAGTCAGATGCAGTAAATGTCACACCATCGTTGATAGAGTAGTATGCTAAACCATCAGCACCAGATATAACAACATTACCAGATACAGAATCAACCACGATGTCGTTAGTTGGGGCACCGACATGACCAGTTGATGCAGTCCACGTCACTAAGTCTGAAGAATAATATAAACCTACTCCACCATCATAATCTGTGGCAAGGTAATTCGATCCAGCATAAGCGAATCTTCCAAATGCATTATATGCCGTCACTGTAGACACGAATGTGCTATCATACATAACAAAGTCATGACCTATTGCAGCAAACAACGCAGCATAAGAAGACTGTGCTACGACAGAGCCGTCACATTCAAGCCATATTCCATCGCCTGTAGGGGCTGATGGGCCTGTTACTATTGTACCAACAGCAGAAGCAGGACCAGCAGCAGTAATTGCGAATGCTGATACAGTACAGAAAATATTTTTAACACCACTGCTCCAGTTTACAGCAGCATCGCCATTACTCGATGCGTGAATTGTAGTTCTCGCCAGGGCACCGGCACTCACGGTACCAATACCAACTTCCCAATCAACACCATTGGTGATTGAGTAGTAACAGGTATTGGCGTCGCCAATACCTTCAAAAAATGTTTGGTGTCCGATTACAGAGCCATCAAGGGTGTATGAACCGGTGCCAGTTGTAGTTGTCGTTTCTTTAACACGATCTGCAAAAATTAAAGCCATTTATATCTCCATGCTTATTTGTATTTATCAATAACCAATCAGTCAATTATAGCGTCGTATAAATGAAAGGCCCATACCGGGCCTTTCCAAAAACGCCGTGGAATCGTATTAGTATTATTCCAAGGTAATAACGATAGCTTCACTTGCGAATGAAGGGGTATCGTCTGTTGTTACTTGCTTAGCAGTGGTAAGAGTACCGTATGCGAGCATATTACCAACGGTAGCAGCATCACAAATAGCAAAATGTGAAATGGTGCCCCATAGGCCGGTGGCAGTAGGGAACGTGATCGCACCTGTGTTCTTAGCAGAAGTATCGGTGCCAACGGTAGCAACTGCCCATACATTATGATTTACCCGAGCATAACCGTTACCTGAAGGTTCTGTGATAGTAGAACCAGTGGCGTCATCGGCAGGAGCCGCTGTCATCAATGCAACGTAAAGGTTGGTTGGTTGTGTGAAAGCTGCATTCTTGAATGTGTGATTCAAAAGGGCTGCTTCTAAATATACTGAAAAACTCATCTATTAATCTCCTTTGATATAGTTTTGATCTAAACTCGTTATGCTTGTATTTATGATATATCGACCATAACAGGGTCTAAACTTTATGTTGGTGGTGTTGGCCATACAACAACATCTGGGTCTGTTATAGTGGCTGGGAAATCCCTAAGCTCTTGTCTATACGTAGCCCATAGTGCCTTTTGATCAACTGATAATGGTGAATCTGAACCATGGGTCCAATCACATGCTGCTAATAATGAATCTCTTCTATCACGAACCATTAAAAGGGTTCGGGCCATTTTCACTGCCGGGGTAGGTGGTACATACGGTGATACACCTTGAGAAACACTGAGAGCAGCATATATATCTTTACCTAGTTGTTCCACATCATCAGCCGAAGCTGTGAACGGTATCCATCCGTGATTTGGATGTTCGATTTCACAATCTATTGTGCCGTCATCGTTATGTACTGCATTTCTAGTATTCATTAACTAATCCTCAAAAATAAAGTAGAACCAAACCGGTTACCATATGTTCTAACCCTACCCATGACTCTCCATGTTCCTGATGGTGTAGTACCATATCCATTACTATCAACAGTACCAAAATCATCAGCAGAAGCACCCCAGTATCTTAATCGTGAACCGGCCATTGTTGAACCAGCAGAGACAGTATAGTCACCAACTTCGAAGTTCATTAATAGAGCGTAAGACCCAACAGACCCAACAGCTGGAATACTAACATACGTATCAATATTACCAGAGTGTATTAATGTTCTCATATTGCTGCCACTGTCTTCTACTTGAAATTCATTAGAACTATTATCCCAACGAAGGGTTCGCCAAGTGTTGCTAAAATCAGCATAGAAATACATATCAGAATCACCACCACCATCAGTACCGACGTATAAATTATCAGATGTAAAAATTGTTGTCGCTGAGACGCTTTGTGATCCTCCTGATAGTCTGAGATATGTACTATCGTGATTATGACTAACAGAAGATTTACCATTCAATTGTGTTTGAATATTGCTTGATACACCAGTGAGCCATCCAAGTTCTGTTGTGGTTACTGTGCTTATTGATATTTTACCAACACCACTTGATATTACTACTCTATTTGCTGTTAGGTCGGCACCAGTAATAGTCGTGGCAGCACCAGTAATAGTCGGTTCTTTACTATTCAATTGGGCCTGGATAAGACTTGTTACATCACCCAAATAATCGAGCTTTGTTGTTGTTATTGCTGATGTTGTTATGTTACCAGAACCATCGGTGACCATTACTCTGCTAATAGTATGTCCGGCTATATCCAATTTATTTGTCTGAAGATTGGAAATGTCTCCAGTATTAGCGACAATAACTGTATCTATTTCATCGATTGCTGTTTGAACATTATCAGCAACAAAAGATAAGCCAGAATCATCAACCGGTAGGGTTGATGCCTGGTATGTATTAAAGTATGCCCTAACGTCTGTGACTACGGATATAACACCCCCGGATACGCTGATCTCATATAGAGGAATACTACCGATAGGAAATCCAGTAGTATTGTTAATAATTGCATCTGTGGTTTGGTCTACAAAAATATAATGAAGGACATCTCCACCAGTCAAATCCGTGGTACCTGTAATAATAAGTACAGATGAATGTCCTTTACGGAACCTACCAGACTTATAAGCAAATGAGATGCCAGTTGTGGCTACCTCATCCCAGTCAAATGCACTCACAGAGTTACCATCAAGGTAGGCAATAATGTTATCAATATTAGCCTCCAATTCAGCAGGTTGTCTGTTAGCGACGATAGGTATACCAGCTTCCCCTATGGTGATAGGGGTTAGAGGTACTTTTAAGTCGGTTGGTGTTGTCATTTATTATTATCCCTTAATTAACCATTCCAGGTTCATCAGATGACGTGCTTCGATCTCGACGCTACCAAGACCAGAGATGTTTATATGAGCATCCCCCAGATCAATCTCTACAGCAAGTAGGTCTTCCATCTCTTGCTTGAAAGTACCCATGTGTTCATCACTGATACGTACCTGTTCTGTGCCTTCAACAGGAACACCATACAGATCAAACATCTTCTGACGTGCTTCGTTGAAAGTCTTTTCATGTTCACCCGCAGCTTTGATTACACGGCCAAGCGTAAATGCTGTTGCTGCTGGTACTGCTTTTACTGAAAGAACTCGTAAGCTCTCTAAACTATTAATCAAATCGCCTAATTTCATTATTAATCTCCTCTTTAAATGATATCTCTATTTATCTACTCAGAATTGTGCCTATTTCTTATTTCTTATAGCCTATCAGAAAAAGTTTTATATCTGATGTGTCTGGAGTACCAGTCACTTGGCCATTGTAGTCAAAATCATAAACGGCATCCAAATTTACCCAATGCGTGTTTACATCTATATCGTAAAAGGTGTTAACACCATCACCATTTACTGTGCATTCTGCAACAACTGTTTGGTCACCTATTGCTAGGGCAGTATCTGGGTCTCTCATATATAGGGCTACAGTAGCTGAGGGTGTTCCTACTTTGCTACCCCTCACAATTACTTTAATAAGAGCTGATTTTGCTTGTGCGGTGTTAAGCGTTGTGTTGTTGACAGTACGCCATGTCGAATCGTGTGTCAGTCCAGTAATCTCTTCTGGAGTATCAAGAATGACAATATCCTGGCTGTCTATCAATATAGATTCGTCCCCACCATCATTTTGCTCTGTTAGGGTGATACCTATACCAGCAACCAATTTATTAAGAAGATAATCCGGGGTACTGTCATTGGAAGTAATACTGACCAAACCGTTACTGTTGTATGTGATGGTGTCGCCAGATGTGAGTATTTCTATACCAACCCCAGCAACCATTGTCAGTGTATCGGTTGTGGTATCTGCAACAACATCTGTTTGAGTTGCAACAATAATAGTCTTGAATGAGAATTCGTTTGGTTCTGCACCGGCCACAATACCGTCCAGTTTTGATTTGTCACCGGAACTCATAAAACCATGAGATGTTGCGGCAACAGCAAGAGCATGTGTTGTTCCACCTGTTCTACTACCATGCTGACCATCACTGATAACACCACTGTGGTTCGCCAAATCCAGGTAATACGAAGCGACCTGGCCATTAAGATTTGTAGAATCATTCACGGTACCAGAAGTTAGAGTAGCGACCACTTCATCAATTGCTGCCTGGACTGTGGTGGCTGTTAATAAACTAACACTATTATCATAATCAACAAGAATAGCATCAGTGACGCTAGATACAGTGAATGCACGGTAGTCATTAACCGCTGTGATGTTACCAGCACCATCGAGTACAACCTCCCATAAAGGGATACCACGGGTAGAGAATCCTGTTGTATTGAAGATGATACCAACAGTGTCGATATCATACTGAATATAGTTGGTGTTATTGGCTGTCAGAATAAGCTGTCCAGCGGCAACCACATTCACTCCACCCTTAACCTTTACATTACCAGCACTGTAATCGAAGTTACGGGTACCGGGAACATAGGCGTCCTGATCGAACTCGAAGTGAGTTCCCGGGCTTGCCTGGAGGTACGATCTCAGATTGTCAATGTTCGTCTCTAAATCATCGTTAGGACGATTAGCAGTTGATGGTGATACAGGCTCATTGATCTGTATACTTTGTACTATAGTTTTAGCTGGAAATGTCAATGTATTATCCTTCTACTTTATTCGATTTTGTGTGATTCTCTTTTGCTGATAGAATCTGAAGATTGTCTAGGCAGTGTAACCCACACACCTTATTACTATTTAGAGGAATGATATGATCCACATGATGTTGTGTGCCTGTTTCAATTGATAATAGTCTACATTCTTCATATAAATCCTCTATCATTTTCAACTCAATCCATGATGGTGTTGCTATTAATTTAGTAGATCGTCTTTTGGCTTCTCTAGCAGCAATCTTACATTGGGGGTTTAAATTATCCTTTCGGGTTTTATTATTACCATAACAGTCTATACTCTTATACTGTCTACATTTAGAACAGCACTTAGTCATAATAGATCGTCCAGATGAAGTTGATGTTAATCAGTGGTGAGATACCTATCTTAGGGAATCTCAAGTATGAGAACACTTCTCCATTGCCGGTGTGTAGTGCTGCACTACTGAAGTTGATATTGGATACCACTGTCGGTAGTTGGTAATCGATAACGTCCTGTCCGATTACTGTGAATTGGAAGTCTACCTTCGGATCAACAAGATCGAAGTTATTAGTAAACGGTGCATAGCTCTCAGCAGCATCATCAAAAACAACATTCATATTTGTGGTATCAAAGGTATCCAGTGGAGCTTCTGGGTCACCATTGCTGTAGCCTATCTCAAATTCAAATTGCTCATTAACGAGGTCAGTATCGAACTTGAAATCGATTGTTAATGACTGAGTACCACCATCAATAGCAATAACCTTACGACGTTCATCAGATGAAACGATCCTTATCCATATCTTACCATCGGCTAGGGCGGCAATAGCAGCGGCATCAGGTAACAGTTCAGTAATAAGGTCGGTACCGAAGCCGTCGATCTTACGTTTGGTAGGGTCACCAACATCAGTAGTCAGATCACCACTAGAAGGTAACCAAGCGTTAACAAAGTCACGACCCAGCTTGATTCTTCTTATATGATATGCTGTACTGGTGTCACCACCAATACCACGTAGGAGAGTGAACTTAGCACCCAATACGACTACGTTGCAAACAGGAGTGAAATCGATATGCTTACCAGTGATAGCACATACACGTTCCATCACCAATTTACCCTTTGGCTTGCTTATGCCGTCTTTTAAAATCATAGATTTGTAATCCTCAGTAATATGTTAGTTGATGCTGATGGTGTAGTGATATTTAGCCTTAACGCTCTAACAGTCGATTGACTACCAACCCATGCTCCACCGGCAGCAATACCATTAACAATAGTATGTGTGTACCAATCTCCACCACCGGCAGCAATTACGGTACGCGGTGAATCAGACCATTGAACCTCAACGATAGCCTCGGTAGGCAGTTCTAAGTAGATATCACATGTATCCCTTGTAGGAACCCATTGCTGGATACCAGAGACACCCGAGACGTATTCAAAGTCATCTGTGACAGCCGCAGGTGGTGATGCTAATAGTGACACATCTCCATATAAGAATAGGTCATAGTTCTCATCAAATTCGTATGGGTCTATGGGCATACCATATGCCCAGGTACCATCATAGGCCCCAGAGTATTCAGGAGTGATTTCAGTTAACGTATCCTTAGCACCGAAGAGTATGTGGTCTTCCTTGAATGAGAACGTCACCAAGTCAAGGACAGCCACGTTAGCAGGACGACCTTCATCTAAGAAGAATCGAATAGTCTCTTCGATGATGCTGAACTCTTCACTCTCGGTATAAGCATATGGTATGCCTGTTATTGGATCAATGTATTCCTGGGTGATGTCACCATAGTCAGTCTCATTGATAGTCAGACGGATGTAAGGTAGCTTAACCATGATGCCGGTGTCACCATTACCATAAGTCTCCCCATAGATAGACAGATCGTTGTAGGTGTTACCAAAGTCATCATATGCATTCAGGTATACCTTACCGTCACCAGGATTGATGAACTCATTACCAAAGATGATTCCACCGGGCAGTACCGGGGTAATACCGGTGTTGTTATATGTAAAGTTTGATGGCTCGGTGTATATCACTGACCCGTCATAGTAAATTTGTATCTCAGAGGCACCCAATGGGCTAAGGGTCCAGCAGTAATCGATATTGACATCCCAACCTATTAAGCGGAATAAACGAATAAGAGCACGTTCAGTACCAGCGGTACGATATGCAAAGATTGCATCCCTTATTTGAAGCCTACGTTTTTCCTCAGTAACACCTTTAGGGAATTCGAGGTCGAACTGTGCCCCGAGTTTATCAAGAAAGTCTGTGGTGATCTTGGTAGGATCAACAAATGACTTCATATTCTCAATTGAGTTTCTGAAGCCTGCCAGAATATTACCAATACCCTCTTGGAATTCTTCTACATTTTCCTTTTCACGAATATTAGATGGGAAATAACGATTAACACGTTCTTTTATTAAGCCGACATTAAACACACTACCACTAACTGTGGAATATGATGTGGTTAATGCTGTTCCTAAATCTAATGCTGGCATTTAATACTCCATTAAGCCGTTACGACGGTCACAGTCGATAGTATTTGTGGTGCAAGTGGGTCATTAGTGAGCACCTGGTTATCAAATAACAGTACTTGGCGTGCTGAGGCAGCGAAATTCTGATCAGCATCCTGTGAATACTTCACATAATAGCGACCATTATCCAAATACTTGAGCATATCCATCTCACCAGTCTTATAATTAATCGTACCAACACCTATATAACCAACATCAGCGGTTAATGGTGTGTCGGCAGCGGTATTTAATCCAGGGACAGCCGCTTCAATACTCGTAAATGCATCTAAATCAGTGAATAATTTATCACCGTAGCCACTATCATCAATTAATATGCTTGTACCGGCACCATTAACGAGACTGTAGATGATAAATTGACCATTTAATAGCTCACAGTGTAGGCCGGTAGTCTGGGAATTGATTTCATTTACCACAGCAGCATATGTTAATAGGTCATTGGCTGGTGCGGTGACAGTTTGAACACCACCGCCATCGACAGTGATGTCTACTGAGTAAGGTGTAGTGCCTGATATACCGGTGCTATCGGCACCAGTGATACCATCACCATATATAACACGCTGGAGGCCCGGAGAAGCAACAGCGGCTCCGTTCTCATCAACAAGCAACACTGAGGTAGGGTAGATGAAATCTACCGGTACAGTGGGCTGTGCTAAAACTGGGATAGGGATAACGGTGTCAATCGCATTGGTACCACCAGAACTTGATGCATCTAGTGTTCCGCCCATAGCAGACCACCAATTGTTATCGGTTATGTCCACATCAGATGCGGTGCCTAATGTATTACTTTGAATAATGATCTTGTCGCTCTTAATACGAGCAACACCATATCCTGATATCTGGGTATTGATTTGTGTCAACACATCAGCAAAGGTAGTGAGCTGTGAACCAAGGGCATTTACGTTAATATTAGTGGTGCCATCAAAAAGACAATCAAAATCATACACTGTAGCATCCACTGCTATACCGGTTGGGTTGGCAGGGACGACAACTGTAACGAAGTCCGCCGCCTGGTCACCGTAGCCATCCAGGTCAAGAATGTTCAGAGCCTTAACAGTAACAGTCACGTTACGAGCGATGTTCTTAGATATACCAGTTTGGTCAACAGCAGTATAGTTCTGGAGATGTTCAACGATCTCTGAGTGATATGCTGATTTAGCTATAGAGCCTTCCTGAATCTCGAAGAACTCATCAAGGGCAGAACGTACCAGGTCTTCTACCTGTGAGCTGGCCAATGATAGGTTAGGGTTCTGTACGACTGTAACATCGATATCCAGGGGAACGTTCACAGCAGGGTTAATGATAACCAGGGTAGTGATAGTCTTGTAGATGTCGAGGAAGTCTTTCAGTTCTTGCTTCTCGGCGATAGACAGTTCGGTACCGTCAGTCTGTAGGTAAACCACATTGACGTTATTGGCATTGAATACTGTGATGCCTGTTTCTTCTTCACCATAAGCAGCAGCGTCGATGATACCACCAACAGCAGATTGCTTAGTCCAGTATGAGAAGTCATGCTTGGTTACAGCACGGTTACCGGTACGGGCGAAGTCAGGAGCATGGGTCTTAATCTGATCCACAGTCTCAGGGGCCAGGGCACCATCAATAGCAGTCGTGTTAAGGATTGTATATGTGTAAGAGTTAGGTGTAGGTAGAGCTGTATCTTCCAGGGTAGGATAATCAGGCATAGTGAATGATTCACCGGTAGATGGCACCGTTACACTCTGGCCAGAAGACTTGACCCATTTAACTGTTAGGGTACCCTGTGGGCGTTCACCGAACTCATCATCACCAAAGTGGACACGTAGCCCATCATTAGATAAACGGATGTCAAACACCTCGTCAGTGGCCTGAGCAAATGATAGGGCACCGATAGGTGGTACCACTGTTACGGCACTAGGGTCAGCCTTGGTAACATCGTAGAAGTCTTGAGCAGCATCACTTGAAATAAGGAAGCTGTCATTCTCGATATCACTGTAATCTTTAATAAGGAGGAAGTTAGAAGTCAAATCATAGAACACATCCTTGTCAGTATCATTGGTGGTGATAATACCGGTAGTGGTATCGACCTCAACGAATTCAACAGTACCCTCGAACACTTCAAGATCAACAACAGTCTCTCCAACCAATATCAATGACTGGTCAGATGTAACAAAGTTCTTATCACCGAGCGTCACCGAGGCGTACTTAGGGATAACAATCTGCTCAATAGCAGCTACGTCCAGGATAAGCTGTACCGTACCTGAAGATGACACTGTGAGTCTTGGGCGGTATCCCAATAGGTTAGCAATTGCTCCTACTGATGATGCTAAACGAGCGGTAGGTAGGAAGTTCTCTTGGCTACGTCTCTCCAGCATATAATGAAGGTTATCAGTCATAGCAGCAATGACCTGGATGATCACCTGGGCTGTGCTTGAATGATATGAATCCTGCCATACAGCAGGATTGTCAGAGGCAGCAGCTAATACTCGCTGCACTTCAGCAATTAATTCTTGGTAATTATAATTTGTGTAATCGAAATTCGCCATGTTTTACTCCGTCAACGTATTTAGTCGCTTGCTGGTCTGACTTTCCCTGAGAAGAAAGCGGTATGGCCAGTAGTCTTGATCTTGTACATCACTGTGATGTCGTAGTAGTTGTTGTCCAGGTCATCTTTGACCTTGATCTGGATGATATTGACACGATCTTCCCACTGAGTGAGTGCACGTCTGATCTCCAGCTCCATACGTTCAACTGTGATGATGTTCATAGGCTCGAATAGGAAGTCTCTCATCCTACTACCGAACTCGGGATTCATGATTCTCTCGCCTGGGTAGGTAGAGAGGATGTTCTTGATCGATTGTCCAATAGCATCTTCACCATGGACGATGATAATCTCACCACCGACATCGCGTTTCATTTGGAATTCGATATCACTGTATTTAGTTTGTCTTGACATACCCTTATTTATTAGGTTAATATATTGCCATGGATTCTCATATACAAGAAAAGGTGGATAAGATGTTATGAGTAGTGATAATAGAACAATCGAGAGTATTGAGAATACTCTTTACGAACAACTATGTGAATTAAATAGTTACGAACAACTATGTGAATTAAATAGTGTAGTTGGTGTCAGGGTGTCACCATATAGTAATGAAATATGGTATTCTGGATTTGGTATTAGCATCATTAGCAATGATTTTGCAATGACCACAGATAGGCTTGACTTAAGAAGTGCTTTACGTATTTGGATTGAAGATTGGAAGTGTGTTGCTGTTAAAGCGATTGCTTTCAATTACAATGGCCAAATATATGAACAAATCATATGGAAGAACGAGGATCATCCTGAGTACCTTGATTATATTGCGAGCGAGAGCCTATGAACTATTTCGTAAAAGGTGTTAATGTACATGGCCTGGCCATGAAAATCTCCGATACTGCGAAGGCAATTTACCGGCAGTCTGGTGGTCAGCACTGGAAGTTTCGGGTAGTGGTATATAAAGCTGGATACTTCAACCTAGCCAATAGTGGTTGGTTCGGTGGAGGACTTCTTATTGTAGCCAGTCAGAGCCAGGTATTCCATATACAACGTAATATCGCTGATTACATTGATGATGATAAGGTAATTGCTATTGCCCTTGTAAGTATGAGTGACAAGGGCAATGATAAGATTATCATGTGGGAGAATAAAGAGCATATCGATTACGATGTATTTATAGCTGAGGTGATGTTGTGAATGTAGATGTCCTGGCTGAGAAGATAGCAGAAGCCGCTAAGCATCTCCATAAGAGGGGTAACGGTACTACTTATTACCGGTACTACAGTATGTATGCCTATCATGCTGCCAGTATTAACTCCGCCATGGGGTCATGGTTAGTAGGGTTCGATATGGATGCAACCCGTTGTCAGGTACTCAGGATCAGTGAGAGTCTGAAGGTATTTGGGGTGGGTGTGGATGAGGATATAATTGCCATTGCCATTGCCCCATTTGCTGCACCAAGATCAAAGATTATCCTATGGCAGAATAAAGAACATAAGGATTATGATGTATTTGTTGCTGATGTGATGTTATGAATGCCGATACCATATCGAAGTTGGCAAGTATGATCGTAAACAATTCCCTGGAATACTCGACATGGTATATCTCGTGCGGGTTATGGGTCTATCATGATAGTGAAGGGTGGTCATATTATATGACCTTCGCATCCCGACATGCTAAGGATAGATATGGTCAATTTAAAAGATACATTGGTTATTATGGAAACATTCATAGTATAGTAGCTGTTAAGCTAATATTCTCTCAACAATGGGCTGTTGGAATGATTGATGCCCCTGACCCTAGTATGTTATTATGGGAGGATGAAGAGCACAGTAGATACCTGGAATACAAAGCGGACGATATGTTATGACTGATAATACGAGTAATACCCTCTCTGGTAACATTACCAAGGTGGCACGAAACATGGGTGAGCAGTATTATAGTATGGCTTTATTCGGATACATCCCTGAGAGGGGCTGGAACAGATACTTCAAGTGCATACCCATGTTGGGCGACTATCGAATGATTCGTCGTAAGATTAATGACGCCTTTAATGACAACGTTGTTGCCCTTAAGCTCGTATTTGATGACAAAATGTTCACTGGTGATGTGTTAGTTGACCCTAATGTGTTAATATGGGAGAATAAAGAGCATGAATATTACCTCGAATATAAATCGGACGATATGTTATGATCAGTAGAGACGTGGGAGAGGTCACGGATATGATTATTAAGAAGACCAAGACCACCCAACGGGATGCCTTCGATACTAATAATAGTTTCTATCGACTGGTGTATTGTTTTAAGGATCATTTTATTCCTAATATTGAGTTTGATGCTGGGGTTGGCACAATAGAGAGAAACAATATCAGGAATACGTTAACGTGGTATCTACCCTACCCAAGCCTTATAGGTATAGCGATAATATCTGATTGGGATCATATGGTCTGGATGGGGTCAGGTAGTTGGGATTGGGGTCGGGGTAATTATAATGAGCATCCGCCCAAAGAAGGATTGATAATGGTGTGGGCTGATACAGATCATACAGACTACCTGGGCTTTATTGCTGGGATGATGTTATGAATAATGCAGGTATTAATGAATTAACGAATGAGATAATACTGATGTCTGGTAGTTTTGACGATGATCATAGATGTGTGATCACGTTTTATGACTCTAAACGTCTTGAATGGGCGGACTGTTGTATATTTTTTACTACCGGGGAGAAGAGAGTGAGAACCTATCATGATATGGTAAGGGGTAGGATACAGACATCATTTGTCACGCACTCTCCTATAATATTCAAGTTACAAATACAAATGCGTTATCCCTCCAGATCAATACACAGACCAGCACACAAACATCCTTTATTAGATTTAGATGGGGTTATTATATGGGAGGATACATATAATCCAGATTTTATCGAATACGTAGCGAGGGAGAGGTTATGAATAATGCAGGTATTGTTAAATTAAGAGATAAGATAATAGCAATTGCTGTGGCTTCTGAAGGGACATGTGTACTTATGCATTATGACCTATACTGGGGATGGGAGAGTTGTTCTAAATTTAAGGGTCCAACAGCGGTTATTTATGAAGATATATTAAAGACTAGGATCAAGACAGCATTCGCATTAAAGAACCCATTATGCTTTAAGTTACAAATACATGGTGGGGGGTTTGGTAATATTAATCGTATGACTGGTACATTATTATCTGAGGTAATATTATGGGAGGATGTGGACCATCCTCAATATCTTGAATATGTAGCAGGAGAGAAGCTATGAAACATCATGTTGCCGTAGGTATAGCCAGTGATATCATTAAATCGATTGGTGAAAAGCGTTCCTCTATCTTTGAGGTGATGTACTATTCTGATTGTAAATGGCGGAGTACCATGCTCATAGAGAGGTCACAGTGTAATATTTACCATCCTATCCTGAGAGATAGGATTTTACAACTAAGTAATACGAAAAGCCCTGTGGGCTTTAAGATCGGGTGGTACTGGTACCAACACCCGACCAACAGTAAAGTGAGTGAGGTTAGTGAGGTTATATGGGTTGATGAAGCCCATCCAGATTATTACCAATACATAGCAGGAGAGAACCTATGACAGAAGAACAGAAACAGATTGACGAACAGATGAAGATTCAGGAAGTGTTGGATTCCCAGGTACAGTTGTGCAAGGACATCACCGATGCCGTTACGATATTCCTTAGACGGGATTATAAATGCCCAGAACAGATAGGGTTCCTGATAGAGGCATACCACCATGGCCTGGGGTGGGTGAAAATCGATGCCGACTCTTATGAGGATTATATTTACCATGATATTACTTGTGCATTGCTACAGGGGATATTCAATGGGTCATGTGCTGTTGCTGTTAAGATCACCCTCCTGGACGCCACCGGCCTGGACGTGAATCATCCGGTCGCCCAGACAGACAGTGCTATCCTATGGGAGAACACTGGCCATAGCCACTATACAGAATATAAGATGGAGAACCTTAAGGGGTGAAGAAAAACGATTTCATGGATTTGATGACCAGCATGCAAATGTTGATTGACACATGTGATGAAGATAAGGTAGAATCGTTTCAAACAGCTTTTCAGATTCAGATTCAGATTCAGATCATTACAATCGTTAGAGGGATAGAGGTTATCCCTGAAGAGGTTCAATTACAAATGATAAGGTGTAGCCCGTACCTGTATGGACATATTACTGATCCAACACCAGCGGCTACTTTGATGCACAAAGCACTATGGGAGTCATAGATAATGGCTAATAGAGAAGCGAGCAAAGTAAAGAGAGCATGTCGTCGGCTTGAGAGGGCACTCCTTACCGACAACAACAGAGGCATGAAAACGTTCTTTTCCCGTGTAAATCTGCGGTATAAACTTGAGGATTGTAATAAACCCCTACCAGTGGATTTACAGATCAGGGCCGTCGAACTAGCCTCTACATCCTGGGCACACCTGATACAGCCTACTAAAGATGTCACATTCCTCCATAAGGCCATACACGGGTTATGAGTCAGGAGCTTACCGAGAAGCTTAAGGAAATCGAGTATCTATTGAATAAGCATGATAGTGCTGAACGTGAGGTTGTCAAGATATCCCATAGGATGTCGATACGGAGCATCGTGTTGTTAATCTATGGTGGTGGTATCCCCGATGACATACAGGTTAGACTTGTAGAATGTGCTGTATATATGATCCGGTATATAGATGAACCATGCGAAGAGGCAGTGCTGATTCAAAATGCATTGTATGAGCTATGAAACCTATAACACCCATCGAAGAACATAACCTACGTAGGATACTCGACAGCATAGATATCAAGCTTAATACTATGACCCCCAATGAGAGGTACCCGTATCGGATGATATCAGATTTAGTGAAGTGTCTTTCCGGTAAATGTAATATCCCCGAAGATTTACAATTAAGAACGGTGGCCATAGGTTCCTACATGATTAGTTACATTAATAATCCTACCGAGGAAGCCAAACTGACTCATAAAGCGTTGTGGCGATTATGACACCCATCGATAAACATCATCTTGATACTGTCCTATACCAATTGGAAACGATGTATAAATCATCTCATCCACTGGTAGGGGTTTATTACAGGCATAATGCCGTTAGAACTGTTAAGAGAATAATTGATATTCCTATGTATTATCAATTAAGATTGGTGGCGTGTCACAATCTACACCAATACCTTAATAACCCATGCCCGGAGGCAACGTTGTTACATAAAGCGTTGTATGAGCTATGAGTCCTCTCGATAAACATCATCTCGATGGTATACTATCTCAATTGGAACAGAAGTATAGTTCGTATCCAATCTGGAGGATCAAATGCATGGAGAATGCCGTTCATACTGTCAGGAAGATCACATGTATCCCTAATGATTATCAATTAAGATTGGTAGCAGTGAGTAATATGATGATCCGGTATATTAAGAACCCAACAGAAGAAGCGATAATGTTACATAAAGCGTTGTATGTGTTATGATGAATAGTATGTTAGCCAACCAGATAGCCAATACAGTATCATCCAAGCTATGGGGACTCTCTGAGAACATGGGAGCTTATCAGGCGTATGATGCATGGGTTGTTGGATGGTATGCCCCATCGGATGTTGATAATCTATCACGATGGAATAGGATTGAATCGTTCAGATATGCTTCTGATGTGAGCTATAAGAGTACATTAGAGCAACGTAGGGAATGGGCGACGAGGGTTGAATGGTATGTTGGGTGTCATCTAATACATCATGATATAGTATCGATCATGATCGTCACCTCTACCAATGGTAGTAAGCATGGGGTAGCTCATGAGGTGTGGATTAATAAGGATAGCTCGTACTACCCTGAGTTCATAGCGGATACAGTGTTATGACGATGATGAATGATATCGTTAAGCGGGTTGGTAATGTTGATGACCTGGTGAGTATGAGTATGGGTATACTAACCCATAACCCCCGTACACAATTTAAATCAGTCAATTCAGTCAATTCAGTCAATTCATTTAGGCTTTATACGTACACCACACAATATGGGTGGCTACGTAGTACCTTGGTACCGTCACCAGAATATGGTACCGTTAACTTAATTGAGCTATATACATATTTGATGGGTTTTTCGATTGCTATTGCCATTCAGTATGTAGATGAAAAGATGTTTATGCACCGTAAGGTTGTATGGGAGAACCTAGATGATCCAGAGTATTTACAGTATAAGGCAGATCAATTATGAGTAGGGAACGGTATTGGGAGATTTGTTTAAGGATTAAAAGGTCTAAATGAATTATAAACGAATGTCAATTGAAATTAATGAGAAGATGGTCGAGAGTGTCCGTGGTATATCACCACACAGGAATAGACATTTACGTGTTTTTGGATTTTCGTTCGGGCGTTGGGTACATTTATACAATATACCCTACACAATTAATCCTCTTAATGACATGGGTAATACTAAATTACTGGAACAGAAGATTTGTTGCAACACATTAGGGGTGTCGATTGAATATATTGACATTAATGATTATAGGGTAATCAAGCATATCTGGTTTAATGATGATCATCCAGACACTTTAGGGTTTATTGCAAACGAGGTATTCTAAGATATGAATAATAAAGCATATTGGGAAGTCATCCATAATCTCAGAAAGAAGAATGCTGCTATTGAGAGTGTCAGGAAGCACCTCAAGAGTGTTATAAACACTTACCCATTGGAGCTTTATATTGCTGTCCGGTTCGATACCATCGATCATGTATGGTATGGGTATGGGTACTGTCATAATAATGAATCGTTAAAATCTGGGTTTGATAGATTATGGTCTGACAAGACAATATCAGTTGCAGTTGCTATAGGGTTTGATGACCACCAAACAGATGATTATAAGACAGTATGGTACGATGAGAGCCATCCACAGATACTTGAATACAAAGCAATGGTATTGCTTTAAGGATTAAGACTAATTAATCCACCAGTGATAGTGACAGCAGGGCCACCATCTATAGTAACACTCGCTGACCCCTTAACAGTTGAGTTAACACTCTCTACTGAGGCATCCCCAGCAGCAATAATATCAGCATTACCGGTAACATCTATCTTGGTATCACCACCCACCTTAATACCCATGTCCCCATCTACTGTAATGTCGCCATTCCCTGTGATATAAACTTTATCATCACCGACGACAACAGTAAATCGATTACCCTGTGTGTGGTTAACCTCGTTGCCATCCTTATCGATCTCCATACGGGTACCGGCTGGATGGTATATGTGGAAGCGAAGCTGACCGTCTGTATCGTCCAATTCTATCAATAGGCCATCGGTGGTCTTCCAAATCTTATTCTCTGGGTACACGGCTGCATAGGCGCTACCAGGCTCATCCCAGGAGCTACCCGAGGCTGTCCCTACACCTTTCTTAGCATTGGTATTGATATCGGTAACTGAATCGTCTGCTTCCCTGGTGAGGGTAGGCAGATCGGGTGTACCGTTCTGTATGGATGGAGCAGTGGCAAAGTATACTGGGTACCGGTGGTCACCGGCCTCAAAGAATACAAATAGGTTGGCACCTATCTCAGGTATATTAACTGACCCGGCATTAGGCGATCCCATAAAGGCATCAGCCAGTACCGCCCAGGGCAGAGCGTCAGCGTCAACATCCTTAAACATGGGCATAACCCGAACCCTAACCCTTCCTGCTTGCAAAGGATCGTTGTTATCTGTTACAATGGCTCTATAGTTACCGTTAAATGTCATTTCATCCATGGGAGTATTTATGACATCTGAATACAAGCGATTATCAGAACTGACTCACAAAGAGTTTATACCTATTGCGGCTCAAATGATTGATTGCCACAAAGCGTGGGTGGAAAGAGGTAACACAAATGGTAGACGTGTGATTGTTCATACCGTGGATGGTGTTAGGTGTCAACTATACTATTTCCATCATGAATATATTGATGATACTACAATTGAGTACTTGGCTAGTATTATGTTAAATGAGATTGATGAATATAGTGGTGATATGATTTATAAACTGTCCATGGAATGTTACTATTATCCAGATACTATAGATACTGTAGATGCTGTTTCTGAGAAAACAGTACTACATTGTAACGTATGGACCCATCCTGATCCAGAGGTCAAGCTAACCTATAAGGCAAACAAATTATGAGTAAAAGTAATCTCAACTACCTAACAGCAGAACAATTGAATAAGCTATCCACACCACGATTGCTGAATGTGCTTAAGAGTGCAAGGGCTGTTCACTCAGCTATAGGCCATTACCGTGGGCCACGGTGCTGTGAACTGTGCCATGAGTATATTGGCTCTGACTGGGAGAACGATGTTGAAGTACCACGTCGCCCGGTGAAGGAATACATGGATAAGATCAAAGCCGTCCTGGCAACCAGGGAGCATGTGGGGTGAAAAGGATATCCGAGTATACCCCGGCTGAGTTCAAACCTATCATGGAAAGGATATATGAACTCTCCGATGCGATGCCCGATGATATTGGATATGTCTTTATTAATGCCTACCTAGAGAATGGTGACTTTATCGACATCTGCTTCTTTGATAGATTTGAGGAAAGTATGACTGTCCATATTAGACGTGTATTAGAAGAGATCGCCAGGGTCGAAATCGATATAAGACCATATAACATTTATCAATTGTTAATAGGCGGAACGGAAGGTACATATATACCTATATGGACTCATCCTGACCCCGGTGTAGAGATTAACTATAAGGCCAGTATATTATGAGTGATATATCATCATATTCATATGAAGACTTTTACCCTATCGCTCAGAAAGTAAGGGATTATTATAACAAGCACAGTTCCAACCTATTTAATGTTCAGGTAAAGACAGTATCAATTAATAATGAGGATAAGTTCTGTACACACTTTTTCGCCAAGGATGACCCAGACATAAGAAAATCGATACATCATTTATCAATATTAATTTTAGATGAGCTTATTGTTGACGAGAAGAATGTCGGTACCATATACAAAATATATTTAAGGATGTCTAATAAAATCCCAAACAGCATCTATGAGTGTGCGGTACAGGACGAAGTTGTATGGACTCACCCTGACCCTGAGATGGAGTTAATATATAAGGCCAATATCCTATGAAGCATCAACAGAAGAGAGTCGCCGTCCATAGGCGGGTATCGGATATGACTGTCGATGATCTAATACCTATGGTTGAGAAGATTGATACATTCTTTGGCTTATGGAACGAGAAGTCACTCGATTATATTCATATGAATTACCGTACTGTCACTGGTGAAGAGCTTTTCAGTGTATATTTGGATGAGGTCTTTTTCTCTGACATGGATCATAAACAACTGGCCATGGAGATGTTGTTCCATTTAAGGATTGATGAGGGGTATGTTGACGAGTATACAGAGGCAGGCGGTGATGTCATCTACTGTGTGTTATTATGTTGCCATGCTGATGGCGGTCATCTTATTGAAGAGGTTGTATGGACTCACTCTGACCCAGAGTTGACATTACAATACAAAGCCAATATACTATGATTAACTGGAGAAAGGAAAATGATTATAGTATCATGGATTAGTATAACAATCAGTATGGGTCTCATCGCATATATGATGTACGATGATCTGATGGGTGGGTAATGAGTAATGATAGCTTTTTATGAAGAGCTTGATATCATGCTATTAAAGAGTGCGGCTATTGTGTTCGCATCCAAGTTAGGAGTCAAGTATAGTGCTGACCTGATCGATGGTGTTGTTACATTAGAGGATACTGACGTGAACCACGATGAAGAAATACGAACAAGGCTCTATAAGAACGGGTTCATGTACCTGTTCCTGGTCAAACCTCACATAGGGGATATGTTGGTTGCTGTCCATGCCAATGGCTCTGCCATCCAATACATGACCGATCCTTGTGAAAAAGTCCAACTGGTGGCTATTGAAGAATGTGAGTCGGCCTATGGGTATATTGAGAAGCCTACCAAGGAAGCGACCCTTTTATACAACGCTTTGTATCAGTTATGATCGATCAAAATGATATAAAGATGTTTAATAATATTAAACAAAAGAGGGGCAGGCCCAAAGGCTCTACGAATGACAGCCGGTTGTCTAGGGAGCATCGGGCAGCTTGGGAGGCCAAATACAATCCTAAAGTATCAGTAGGCGATCCATACGAGGTTGCGGTGGCTCTGAAGTTTAATGGGTACTATATCATGTATCTTGACGATCCTACAGAGCATGAGCAGACTGTGGCTGTCCGTGGTAATCCCTTATGTATTGCACTTATAAAGAACCCATGTGAAGCTGCCCAGATGATAGCCGTCACTGAGATGGATATTGCCTTGCATTATATAAAGAACCCATGTGAAGAAGCAATCACACTACACACAGCGTTGTACAAGCTATGATAGGTCAGGTACGTAAGCATCTGTTAGCCGGTAAGGATGCCAAGTGGCTGAGTAATCTTACATGTGATTTTATTCCTATACACAATGCCATACAAAATCATATGATTTTGAGGATGAAACGCGATGATAATGTACAGATTCTCAGGAACAATGGATATGCTATCATGCATGTCCCTAATCCACCTATTTGGGCTATGGAGATTGCAGTTAAGGCCCATCCATGTTCTATCTTTTATATCGATAACCCACCCAATGAGTTACAGGTCATGGCGGTGATAGCCAGTCCATTAGCCATCCAGTGTATTGACAATCCTTGTTGTGAGGTGGTAATATTAGATAAAGCCTTGTGGGCTTTATAATACAAATTACAAAGGCATAAGAATATGGAAGTGGATACTGACTATGAAGAATGGGCGCGTGACCAATTTGCTATGTACAATGCTATGAGTGAAGAAGACCAACTATTAGCTGTAAATTCTATAAGCGGTAAGGGGTCTGACATCATGTATATTAATAATCCATCAGAGGCTGTACAGTTGGCGGCTATTAAAACGACCAGGTGGGCCTATGACTGTATTGATAATCCTACTGATGAAGCCAAAGTCTTACACATGGCACTGTGGGTGATGTGATGGTCGATTCTGAACATGATTATTCAAATCTAAGCACAACACAGCAATTAACTCTGATTGCCACGTCGGCCTATAGTATCGGTATGATACCCAACCCGACGCTACATGCTCAGTCATATATTGTTAGGAATCACATACACCTCTTCGGGCTTATTGATAATCCCTTAGAGGAAGTACAGCTATATGCTGTTGCTCATCATCCTGATTGTTATGACCACATTAAGAATCCTTCACAAGAAGTGACCAATCTACATAAAGCGATGTGGTGCTTATGATTACCGAGGATTATATTACATATAGTGCTAGTAAAACACGGTGGATAATGAGTTTGTCTGAAGATGACAAAGTGGATCACATATCCATTATAGGGACTGACATCATGTACATCGAAAATCCATCTGAGACAATACAGTTGGCGGCTATTAAAACGTCCAGGTGGGCGTATAGATGTATCAAGAAGCCAACCGATGAAGCCAGAAACTTACACATGGCATTGTGGGTGATGTGATGGGCCAGGTCTATATCAAATATCGTTTGGGGCTGATAGAAGAGCATTGGTCTTTCATTGGTCATATGGATGACCCTGAACCAGAAGTACAGTTGGCTGCTATCAGTCAGTCAAGTAATGCATATGAGAGGATTCGTAAAAGGTTTAGGACCGAGGAAGCCACAGCACTCCATCTAGCACTGTGGGTATTATAATTCGGTGATCTTCTTGCCTTTGGTAGACTTGACATAGCCAGATATAAGAGGTGAGTTGATACCAGGGCGAATTAATGTAATATTCGACACGACTTTACCATTATTCATATTAAATACATGAGCAATTCTTTCAATTAACCAGTAGCCAGAGTAATATTCCTCAATTACATTATCAATATGTGCTAAATTAGATGGAATAATCATATTTAATACGTCACCGGCATGTAAAAAGGTGTTACCCTCGATAGAAATGGTTGCCCTATTAATTGAATTAGCCGAATTTAATACATTATTCTCTGATAATGATGGAGTATTAGTATTACGACCACCATAATATCTATTTGGAGCGTTCTCATGCTCATCGGCAATGTAAAATACATCACTTAATTGTCTCTGCTTGGAGGTAGATACCTTACTCTCGCCATTAATAAACTGTCCAGTGGCAAAATCGAAGTACATATACTTAACACCGGATGCTGCCTTGGCTACTGACGACACATAATCGTTCTTCACAAGGAATGCTCTGAAGTAATCCAACTCATCATCGGATTGTTTCTTATCGGAATCGTTCAATACGTAGGTCGCTGCTGGTACCACCTCTGCTAAATGATCAACAGGGCGGAAGATGAGTCGCTTGTCCAGGGTAAGGCCCACAAAGTACCCACCGATGTCTTTAGTATTAACAGCATTCTCTGCCATCCACTTTAACAATTGATAATTGGTCCAGTCAGGTTGTATAACGTTATGGAAGTCTTTGGTCTCTTCTACATCAGCCGTGTATCCTATCTCAGCAGCTATCGTGCTCGCCACTGCGGAGTAACGCTTCTGTGTCCATGACCTACTATGGGTATCCTTGAGAAAACCTTCCCAGTGGCTTCCTATGAAGTTCACGGTCGTTAATATATTTGTGCTTGACCCAGAACTTGCATTCTCATACTTGCTTGAGGCGAATTTGAATGTGGCATTCTGGAGAGTGTCTTCAGTGAGGCCATATGATAGTGTAAAAACCATTGTGGGATCGAATAAGAACTTACCCAATACATCACCCAGGCCATCGACCATGTTGATTGATAGCATAGGAGACCCTAAACCAAGCTGTTCTTCTAGGACAACCGTGGAGATGCTTAGGACTGACAATGGATCGGTTACATCAGCAGACAGTCGTATGACCTGTTTGTTATCTAAATTGTATTCGAAGATACTAGTCTCAGCCATTATTCAAGCTCCAGCTCACGCTTACTGAATACCTTCTCTACATCGTCGGTAATAGCATTGGCATTGTAGATGTTATAGAAATCGATCTGTGACGGTATCATGAGTACCTGACCAATATACATATCTTCCATAGGGTTCAGGAGATCGTTATGTTGGGCAATCAACCACCAGAAGTCAGACGTGTCATATAGGTAGAAGGATATTAAATCGAGTCTACCCAGTAAGTCTTCACTGATTACAATTGAACGTGAGCGGTCATCAGAGAATTCCATATCAGGTATTACACTGTCAAGTGGATCAATCTCTTTATTACCATCTACCAGGACATGCCTGTATAGGCTCTTTCTATCGGTTATCGCCATTAGTCGCTACTCGCATTAAAAACCATGTCATAGAAATCGGCACGGGTTGGTGGCTTGATCATCTCAAACGTAACACTCACTGTCGCTTCTATAGGGTACCCATTGGCATCCAGTATGTTTGAGAAGTGAGGATCAACACTGGTGATGAATGCTTCTGGTATTTTGAGAACCTTACCGAACTTTACATGTACAGGACTTGGAGCCTTGAGGTATTGAATCTTGAAGCTACTGATTGACTCTGCTATCTGATTTGCTAATTGTGCCTGACCAATGGCCGCACCGGCAACCTGGGCCGCACCGGCAGCTCCCTTCTTAATCAGGCCGACTGTTTCGGCTAATGCCTTGATACCTGAATCCTCAGCGTTACCTACTGTGGCAGCAGACATGGCTAATAGATTGAATACTGGTATGATCACCTCAGCAAAGGCATCATAGTATGCTTCGAACTTGAGATCGACTGAGATGGCTGGATGATCCGGGCCTACGAATACTTTGGTTGTGGCCAGTCCGACCTTATTACTCACACCCAGTAGTCTCATGAGTGATGCTGCATTACCGTCACTGGTAAAGCTTGCAAATGGTTCTGTGACTTCTGCACCGGAGGCTATACCGAATGTCTCGGGTAAATGGGCAACCGCATACATACCACCTTCCGTCTGGTATATTCGAATGAGTCTTGAAGCGTCCAATTTGTCTAAATGTAAAGCCATTACTAACCTCCTATTAATCCTCTAGTACCAGGGTCGTCATTGACTCCTGGTGTGGTGATGTTACCCACGGCACCGGCAAGCTCACCAGCGATCTTTCTAAGTGCTGCTACTTGTTGACCTGTCATTTTGTCTATCTTAGTGGCAAGTAAATTGTTGGCTATAATTGCCGCCTGTTCTGCCTGTGATGGTGCTTTCTTCACAGCAGTAATTGCTCCAGGTATATTCGCTTGAGCATAACCAACAGGGTCAGTGAATAGTTTATTAGTGTTATCAGCGATCTCCTTACCGAAATGTTTAACGTTATCAACTTTGTTCTGCCACATCTCTGTCTCACGCATTTGTTCTTCTTCGGCCAAGCGAGACATTTTAGCAGCATGGATATCACGAATACGTGCTTCCTCTGCAAGAGCTGTTCTGGCAGCTTCCTTATTACGTTCGACCATTGCAGCCTGTTCAGTGAAGTTGGTACCAAACAGCCTAGTGAATCCTGGTATCTTCTCTAACACTACACCCATCTTAATGATGCCCGAAGCGATAGCATCGCTCAGTGTGTTACCGAAGAACTTATCAACCATATCGAATACTGGCTTGACTACATTCTTACCGACAAAGTTACCAACAAAGAATGCCACGGCACCGGCCATTGCTGGTATTGATACTGCACGTAGGGCTGTACCTAAAGCGGCGGGGTTGAATAGCTTCTTAATGAATCCGAATATGGTTTTTTTACCACCAGCGAACATAGTTGCCATCATACCACCCAGGCCAAGAGAGAAGAATCCTTTAATCTTACTGAATATACCAGGCCCCTTAGTAGTGACCTGTTCTTCCACCTCATCGGCAATACGTCTTGATATACCCAGGCCATCTTCTAATAGACCTGCGATCTGTTCTAATAACTCAGCAGCAGTATTGTTGAATTTAATAGTGCTCTCACTTAATTCTTCTGCCTGGGCACCAGCGAACTTACCACCACCTCCGGCACCAGCCTGTAATTGTTGTCTAAGACCAGACTCACCTATTAAGCCTTGTTTTTGGGCCTTACGTATACGGCTTTCAGCGAAGAATCCACTAATACCCGTCAGCTCACCCCTACCTTGTCTCTCTTGAAGTCTCTGAGCACGTCTGACCCCACCAAATGTATTGATGTTCCTCAGTAATCCTCTAATACCCTCGGCACCCCTGGTACCTTTAATGGCCACAGTGGTTCTATCTTGGGCACCTTTCAATATGTCGGTATCGGTTTTTTGTTGCTTTTCGAATAGTCTCTGCCATAAACCCTGCTTACGATCATCAATAGGGGCAGACCTAACCAATATAGGTTTAGTTCTGAACTCACCCATGGCGGTTGCGAACTCTTCAGCAGCAGCCGACAGTCCTTCAGGGCCAATATTCTTAAATGTCTTGTCCAGGGAATCTAAATTGGTTAATAATTCATCATGTAATTCTTGGTTGAGCATTAATGCTTCTTTATGTAGTAACGCATCATGAGCTATTAACTCATTAAGGCTATCACTAGTGAATAAATCACTACTAGGTACATCTTCGTCACCAAGCACATTACGTTGGAATAAAGATTCTTCTTCAGCAGTACGTTGTGTTGGAACAGCAATAGCAGTCCCAATCTGTTTTCTTAATTGAACATCACTATCATCATCCTTGGCCTCATCGAATACACCCCTTAATAACTCATTGGTTGTATCCCTTTGGTCCATGGCTACTTCTTCAGCAGGAGAGTCGCCGGAGAATGCTTGGCTGATCTTGTCGGTGTCTATGGCCTGGGCAGCTATTTTACCTAATGGACCACCGAGGAAGTCGGCACTCACATCAGCAACATCTCTCGTAGCAGCAGCATTGACTACAGCAGCAGATGATACGATGTCTGATACAGAGGCCGACATATTACGGCTAATGTCCCTAGCAATAGAACCTTGATTGGTACCACCACCGAATGACTTCTGCATGGCACTTTGGAATTGTTTGTCGTCTTTCTTAGACTTATGTAATACCTGGAGAGACATCTCAGAGGCAGCCACGAGGTCATCAAAGCCAGCAGCTTCGCCAGCAGTAGCTTCGCCCTTCATGATCTTATTAGTGGTCTCTAACAGCTTCTCAAGCTTGGCCTGATGTGATTTAGTCTCCGCATCCAAGACACGGCTCTTCTGAAACGTTTTTAATAGCTTCTCTGTACTTTCAGCGAAGCCTGCTAAACGCTTTAGGTCAGCATCCGTGTCTCTTTCACCGGCCATTATTCAGTGTCCAATTCTTTCTTAGATATATCGATACGACGTTGGGCAAACTTAATGTCTTCACTACCAATAGCATCACTAAAATCAACATCGATTGTGTTAGTGACGACGTTCAGTGCTTGACGTAGTTTGTCCTTTTTGGCTACCAGCTTACCAGCAGTCATATTGAATACATGGAATTTGCTCTTACCTGTTTTGTTGTCCTTGACGAACCAGACTTCCATATCAACCACACCGTTCAGGCTGTAACCGATTACGAAGAATCCATTAGCATCGTCACCACGTAGGATAGCTGCTTTTTTGCCTTTAGGCTTACCGAGGAATCCGAGTGAAAATGGAAACGTAACATCCCGGCCCCAGACCTGCCAGAACTTCTTAGCAGAATTACGGGTCATACGAGAGGTCTTGTATTCCTCAACAGAACTACCTAGGATGTCCTGAAGTAATGCAGAGCTTGATCGGTTGGCCTCAAGGATAGAGTCACGTAATGTGTCAACTGCTTCCTGATCACCGAATAGGGCTTCTGTGACAGCTTGCTTACCCAGCTTACGTTCTAATTGGCTTACGTCCAGTTTGGCAATAGGGCGACCCTGACGTGACTGTGTTGTGACCTGTTGAAAACGAAGGTCATATAGTTCAGGTGGGAGTTCACCGGTTGCTCTCTCAGCATCGGCCACAGTACGGGCACGAGTCTGGTGCTTACCGGTACCAGAAGGGCGTCCACGAGTCTCTTTCTTAGCCTGTCCGCTAACAGCAGAAGAGAAGTTACTCATAGCATCACGTAGATCACCTCGATCAAAGTTCTCACCTTCAACGTCAGCAACAGCATCAACGAAGTCAGCAACAGCATCATTAAGGCGATCACGCTTGCTACCGATGATACCAGCAAAGCGGTCTACAGTAACAAAGCTGTTTTCAAATGGGTCATACCAGATTTCATAGAACAGTGGTGAGTCTTCCAGATTGTAGCCTACGATGAACCGTGGCTCGAACTTATCAGTAGCTCTGATCTTCTTACGGGCCTTTGGTGTCAGGGCGGTGAAGGTCTTACCTAATAGGTTACCTATAAAGGTATCGGCCTTTTGTCTTGGTAGTTGGGTCTTCTTATAGAAGTCACCTGGGAAGATTGTACGTACAGCTTCAGTCAGCATATCAGGTATGCTGTCTAGCAACGTATCTTCATATAATTCAATAGTGTTGTCAACGGACATGTTGGAACTCCTTAGTAGTTATCTACTATTTATACGAGTGAGAGCACCGGCCTATTACCGGTGCTTTACTTCTTCAGATTCTTGATCCTTATTCCACCAATCGATATATTGAGTGACCTCATGTGTTGGCATGAGTTCTGCTGATAACGGGTCAATCCCCAGATTTTTTACTAGATCGTAACAACGTTTCAAAATCGTTTGATAGGGTGGGCAGAAAGTGCTCGGCTGAAAACGGTATTCCAAACGGCGTGACCTCCTGACACACCGAACACTCATGCGGAATCTCATCATCGAGACCATACTTGAAGTGATTGTGGAAGGCTCGAATCATACCTATATCATGGCCGGTGATTTCTTCTTCCATATACCGTAGCTTCTGTTGAAGCGGCATAACAGTGCCCAGATCAGTTGTAAGGGCGAGCATGACCATAGTGCGGTCTGCTTTAGGGTTACTGGCCATATGAGCATCGCATGTTTTCTCATCACTAATGGCGGTGAGTCTAAGCAGTGCTGGTTTGCCACTTGCCAGGGTGTATTCGAATGGGTGGTGATAGTCGTCAGACAGGTCTTCCACATCTACCTCAGCCAGGTTAACGTCCTGTTTCTCTTTAGTACCACAACGCTGACATGTAATGTTCAGATGCTTGGTCATAGAGTAGTTGTTGGCCCATATCCACATAAGCAGATAGTCACGATCAAGGATTGTTAACTGATCGAAGAATGAATCACTGTCCCTAACGATGTCTTTCAACACATCATTCAACACCTTCATGGTGTCCTTAGTGGTAGCAGTCGATATGATCTTCTCATCACGGACGAGGATATCACGGTATTGGATTACGGCAGGATACCCGAGCTTACCCTTGGAAGGTAACTCAACATCATACCATTTGGTAGCGGTTGGTTCGTGTAGTGCTGGTGTCGGTGCCTTTTTGTCATCAGCGTTTAGGTCGTCGTCTTCTAAAAAATCCATGTTTCTCTCCTTTTAGTCTATCTATTTATGGTAGCAAATTCTTAGCATCACCTGCTATCTTCTTAATCGCATCACCGATGTTATTAGTCAGGGTTTGCCTTAAACTCGGACTGATCTGTAATGGGCTTAATCCTGCCTGGTATTGCTGGTTGTTGGATATACGATGATGAATTATGTTATCCCCTACTAGGTTTACCTGGTAACGTACAAGGTCGTTACCTTCATATTCGTTTGAAACTTCGTTGATGGTCTGTATGAAGTATCCCTCGTATATAGTAACCTCAAAGTCCTGTCTCTGTGTATCCATACGAATGAATACGATAGGGTTCTTATAGATAGCAGGTGGGTTATAGGTGTCATCTGACACATTACGAATGAGCTTCATCCACGTATCGAAGTAGTGAAGGGTTGAACCATCCTCTTCCTCGAACACTTCAATTGTAATCTCAGGAGTGTTATGCTTCCCGGCATAGTTCCATACACCATTCTTATCCATTGCTTGTTGTGATTCGAATGTGCGGTATGGGGTTGTCATAGTATTGATCCGGGCACTCACATTCATATGCTGGTCACTGGCAAGCTCTTGTAGGGCAGCAACAGCATCGGCGTGTACCGGTACCAGGGCATTAGTGATCCGAAGGTCGGGCAATACAACCCGCCACAAATATGAACGGGCGGGTTTAGACGATGCACGTCTTGCTTGTAGGTCTTTTAAAGATTCATTGGCCATTAATTTAATACACTCTTCAATAGATCGGTAATATCACCGAGCTTCTGTCCGTCTTCAACAGTAGGATCGTCGAATGCGAATGTTACTGTGATCTCGATAGCATCCGATGTCTCGTAATCTAACGGTACCTCACCAAGATCGATAATAAATGCGTTTGGCATGTTGACAGTTAATGTTTGTACCAGGTCAGTACTATCCTTCAGCTTGACAGCGATATTCGCTACGGTCTGTGCCTTGGGCAGTGCATCTCCTTCACCAGGGGTATGCATGAGATCGATCCATTTCTTCATATAGTTGTATACAGTAAGGTGTTCATCGTCAAAGAACGTCGCCGTGATTGTTCTTGCACTTGTATCCTTGCCTGGGTATTGATACTTGACCCCGGCCAGCTCTGTATAGATAGGCTCGATTGATTTCTGTGGAAGTGATACTGTCTTGGCGAAGAATCTGATATCACCCATATGAGCAGCAACGCCTCCGGTAATCCAGAGTTCCCATGCATATTGCTTCTGTGGTTCCCCTACAGGGGATGCACCCACGAGGTCTGCAACACGACGGATGTTTGGTAGATTTGAAAATAGTTTACGGATAGCCATGTATCTATTTATACATAAAGAAAAGGGCCACCGAAGTGACCCTTAATCTGTTATTGTCGATCTAGTCGATTACTCGATGATCTTCTCATCGAAGCTAAGCGTTACCGAATGCTCGATAGGCTCACTTGAATCATAAGTCAATGGAGTATCTGCAATATCAGTAGGGAAACAATGTCCCAGGGTGATCTTAGCAGTAACTATTTCGTCGGACTCATCCTTCAGCTTGATTACCAGGCTGGCAGCGTACAGGTCACGAGTGACACCACTTGCTGTTACATGGTTGCGAAGCAGGTCCATCCATTCATGGAAGAACTTCAGGATTGTTTGAGCTTCATCATCCCAGAATGTTACAGTGACAGTATGAGCACCAGCATCACGACCAGCGAAGTGTGTACGACCTGCTTTGTGATTGATGATGATCTGTTCTACCGCTGACTGTGGGATTGATACTGTCTTAGCGAAAAACGCCATGTTAGACAGAGAGCCGGTTGCGAGACCTTGAACTTCAATTTCCCACATGTAACTCTTTTGTGGGTTATTGATTGATCTTACTTCTTGAATATTAGCCATTTCTCATATCTCCTTATGTTTGAACCGTGAAGCTGGCACCAGTAGCAGAGATAATCCCATTCAAGCGAATGAACTCAGCAGCTCGTGTTGGCTTAACATACACATCAACGATCATTTGATTGTTATCAATGATCTGTGCTGTGTTGTTTGAATCGTCAGCCACAACCAAGAAGTCAGTAACACCACGACGAGATTTGATATCTGTCATGTACTGGTTAAGAATACTTCCGATATTCTCACGAGTGAATGTGTCATTGAAGTCGAACACGAATGGACGTAGGGCCAGGGTCATAGCCTTCATGATAGTGATCATGAGCATACGAACGTTTACACGGTCGAGTGCAGAAGGAATTGACTGTAGGGTCTTCTGACCGAAGATTTGAATACCTTCACCAACAAATGATTGGATAGGGTTGATTCGGGCAGTGTACAGTGTGTCACGATGGCCTTCAGTGAAAACGTTAGTCACACCAAGGGCATTCAAACGACCACGAACAGCACCAGCAGGTGCATACCAGATTTCAGCAACGTCGGCAGTACGAGCAATCGCACCGGCTACGAAACCAGAAGGTGGCATATCGATATTCTTATCATTGTATTGGTCATACGCTGTTACCCAACCACCGTATAATGCGGCCCAAGAAGTATCCTGGTTCAAGGTTGTGTTAGCGAATGTTACCATGTCGTCAACAGCAGTGGCAGATTGTGTCACTGCGTATGGAATATCCAGCAGGGCAATACAGTCTTGGCGATTTTCAGCAACACCGATCATCTTAGTTTGGACAGGAACTAAATCCCAACCACCCTGGATAAGCATTGACACTTCGACTTCTTCCTTAACTGCGAACAAGTCCCAGCCAACGTTGATTTCAGAAGAACCTACAGCAGCACCATCAGAACCACCGGTTAGGGCTTTCTGTACATATGGGCCTTCTACAGGAGTACCACTGTCATCAGGGTAACCATTAGCAGGCACGTCTGTGACTGTTACATATGCAGATACACCGTTAATTACATCTTCAGCAAACTGGCTACGGCCAAAGCCGTCTTTCTTTGTTACGTTTTTAGAGATCACGAATGTCTCTAATACGACCGCTGTTGCAGATTCCAAAACTTCGACCGTCATAGTCTCAGCAACGTCATCGATCAAGCTGATCTTCACATCGATATCATCACCCCAAACACCTTCACCTCTTGCTTCGAAGATCAACGACTGGTTTGATCCAGAATCGACGAATGTAGCAGAAGAAGCGACAGCACCGGCACCCACAACACGAACAACTTTGAGGTTACTACCTCTTTCAAGGAAGGCCAAAGCAGCATACATTGCTGGAAGGTCAGGTTCAGGTGCACCAAAGGTGTCCACGAATTCCTTGTTGTTTGTGATTGTTGTGACCACGTTGCTTGGTCCTTTAGGGGAGTTAATGATGATGGCAGCGATTGAACCCGCGACAGCAGGTACCACTACGGATTTATCAATTTCTCGTGGGTAAACACCCGCTGAAATAGGAATTGTCATTGATTTATACTCCTTAAATATAGTTAGCTAATCTACGAGTAGATTATAATTCTCTTTTGGTATACCTCTATTTAGCAGAAGATGGGCTTTTCTCGTCCTCGTCAACTTCTACGATAGCGGTTCTCTTAGGCTTTGGTTGTTTGACCTCGACCACGACGATACCGTCTGGTACGCTTACCGGTTCCTGGTCTGTTTCAATGCTCTGACCACGACGCAGGAAGATACCTGTACCGTCTGTAAATTCGATTGGCTGGAGTCCCTTACTGATGTTTGTATACTTTTTCATGTTAAATCCTCAATTTTGTCTATGTATTTAGTGAACTCTATTGACATATGGGTGTCTTATAATATACAATAGAGGATTTTGTTAATTATGCAGATCAAACAAGACAAGCACTACCTTAGTAATAAGGAGATGCTGAAAGAGATAAACGAGTGTAAGGAAGTAGGTCTGGTCAGTGATAAGCTTGGCCGGATGTTCATTCTACTGAGCCAGCGGTATGCCACCAAGCCTAATTTTGCCGGTTACAGCTACAAAGATGAGATGGTATCCAATGGGATAGTATCGTGTACCGCTGCTTTCGAGAAGTTTGATTCTAACAAGAGCAACAACCCCTTCGCATACTTCACCCAGTGCATCCATCACGCCTTTCTCCAAGTACTGAACAAAGAGAAACGCCACCAACGTCTCCGTGACCAATTACTGGTTGACCAGGAGAAAGCCCCTAGCCAAAGCTACATCGATCATATTAAAGAGAAGGAGGGCGATGACACCGATGCCAGGGATCAGGATGAAGAATTGAGTTGACATCTAGTCACTAGTTGGATATTATAGGGCACATAGGAGGTGCCCTTTTTAATGGATACTAGGTTGATAACCTTGAATGAAGTGTTTGATAGGATAGAGGACATCTTTGATGATGGTGATATATCATTATGCTCTGGTGAGACCTTTATTATGACACTCACCCTACTCCCTACCGAATTTGATGGAAAGTGGATACGTGCTGATACACCATGGGTTGTTGAATGGACAATGGTGTGTGATACCACCAGTCATACATTCTTATCAGAATTAACCTTTGAGTTCTGTGGTAAGAGTATCCCCAACCAAATAGAAGATATTGTATTAAGACCATGGCTGATAATGTTGGCACCCTTTGTAGATGATCAGGTCATGAGAGAGGCAGCAATTATTATAGCAGCGGAGAATATGTGATGAGAGAGGAACTTAATGTGAGTACTGACAAAGAACAAATCCAAGAAACTAATGGAAGCGACTCGGTAAGCGCGTCGAACTCTACCCAATTGTTAGTTGACGACACTGGTGATTATCAAGTGTTAGCGGGGAGATGGTGGGATGATTCTTGCTCTGAGAGAAACTGTAAATATTCTTATGACTTCCGAACGCTGGATGAAGCAATTGAAGCGCTAGATAAAGTGAGCAGCTATCCGTGGTCATACATTGAATACAAAGGACGAGTTCTTGAGTTGCTACATAAAGATTTCAAGATATTCGAAGGCAACTAACAGTAGATTGTAGGGTACAAGAACCAATCACTATTGAAAAGGCGTTATACAACACAGTAGTGGCTTTTAATAAGCTGACTACGGATGAACAGTTGATTGTGGTTGAAAGACATCCAGCAATCATTTACCTGGTACCACACCCACGCCGTAGTGTGAGAGAATGGGCCACGATGCTGATTAAAGCAGACGAATTATAGGAGTGAGTATGAAGATTGCAAGTAGTGGTGACTGGCACCTGGGTGCCAAGAATGGTAGTGAGCAGCATTGTAAAGATGTTGTTGACTTCGTGCATTGGATGCTGGAAGAGTGCGAAAAGCGTGAGGTGTCCACCTTTGTCCATACCGGGGACTTCTTTGACAAGCGTGACAAGGTAGATGTGCTGAGCCTGAACTATGGGTTGGCGCTCATCAATACCCTGGCCGACTTCTTCCCGGAGGTATACATGCTGAAGGGTAACCATGACATCATGAAGAAGGATACAAGATTTCCATCGTCCCTACAGGTGTTTGAAAGCAGGGTAAACCTGATAGAGGACTATGAACAGATCGGCAATGATGTCATGTTGACATCGTGGGTGTGTTCTGGTGAAGAATACGACGAAATCGTAAAGGTGTCCAAGAAGGCCAAGGTCAAATATATGTTTGGCCACTTCGAATTCAGCAACTTCAAGATGAATGAACACTATGTGATGGAGCATGGTCAGACCCATAAGTCTCTGAAGCACATCAAACAGATCATCACTGGTCACTACCACTCCAGGCAGGAGAAAGACAACGTTCTATATAATGGAGCACCATTCCCGATGAACTACAGCAACTCGAACGAAGATGACCTAGGGTTCAGTATCCTTGATACTGAAACCGGTGAAGTTGAGTTCGTGGTGTACAACAAGATCAAGATATTGTCTATGACCGCTAAGGAAGCCCTTGGTGCCGACTTCGAGACCATGGATGATAGCACATCAATCCGGGTAGTGATCGACGAAGAGATGAGCGATGACGATCTTGCCTCTCTACAGGAGAAGTTGAGCGATGCCGGTATACGTGACTCGAAGATGGTCTATAAGATCAACAAAACCAACCTGGTACTTGAAGAGGACACAGACCTTGGTGAGATCGTGTCCATCGATCAGGCCGTCGTTGACCACTTGACAAAGATGACCGATGTTGAGAGTATTGACAAAGAACTCCTTGTGGGTATCTACAAGGAAGCAATGCAGAAGGATGACTCAGAATGATAGGTTGGCTGTATAGGATAATTATAGGTAGATTTGGATGTGACCATAAGTGGAAGATCATTTCGGATCATTTAGTGAATGGTACAAAAAGCGATGGTGGTGGTAGTTGGAAGATGATAGTACTGCAATGTGAACACTGTGGAAGTGTCAAACGGAAGAATTTAATACCATGAGATTTAGAATAATTAAAGAGTATGGTAACTATCGGGTACAATACTTGTTCAAGTTGTTTTGGCTTATACCTATCTGGTGCTACCACAGAGAATATGTTGCACCCGAGAATAGGCACCCGGCTACTGATATTAGAGGATACAACGGTATTAAAGTCTTCAACAGCACCCGTACCGCCGAAAAGGCTGTACGTAGGTTGATGGGTACTAATGCTCGTAAGCAGCAACATAAAAGACAAGTCATAAAGGAGTATAAATCATGATCCGTTTTAAAAGCGTAACGTTTAGTAATTTCATGTCGTTTGGTAAGAAGTCCACTACAGTATTCTTGGACACTAATAACGTGTCTCTGATCTTGGGTCAGAACCTTGACATCGGTGCCGAAGGATTGAGTAAAAATGGTGTGGGCAAATCTACCATCTTCCAGGCCATCGTCTGGTGTATGTTTGGTCAGGGCATCTCACCCATCAAGCAGGACGACTTCGTTAACATGATCAATAAGAAGAAGATGTGGGTCAATTTAGAATTCGAAGTGGACGGTGTTGATTATCAGATCAGCCGTGCCCGTAAGCCAGCCAAGCTGGAGCTGTTCAGGAATGGTGAACCGTGTACTCTACATAGTTCCAAGAATACAGATGAGGCCATCATCGAGATCGTTGGTATGTCCTACGAGGTGTTCATGAACACTGTTCTCTTAACCAATCATCCTGAGAACTTCATGGTATTGAAGCCAGCGGCCCAGAAAACATTCATCGAACAGTTACTGGATATCAACTTATTGACCAAACGAGCTTCTTCTGTCAAGGCCATGGCCAAAGACAATACTGTTGATATGCAACTCGAAGACCAACAGAAGAACAACATCGAGCGAAGCAATCGCCAGACGTTGGCCAACATCGAGTCTCTAAGTGAGAAACAAAGCAAATGGTCAGGAGAGCAGGAGATCAAAATCCTTAACGCCGAGCAAGAGCTTGATATGTTGACTGGTGTTGATGTTGAAGGTAATCTTGAGGCATTGATCGAACTCCAGGGATTCACTGATGAGCTATCGAGTATCACACATGATATCGATAAGTTGACAGCCGTACTTGTCGAAAATGACAGAAGTATGACCAAATGTATTAATGACAAGACTCATCTTGAGGCCGGTACCTGTCCCCGCTGTAAACAGTCGTGGGTGAGTGAAGAAGAACTCACAACCACTCTTGAACAGATCGAGGCACTGTCATTAGAGGTGGAAGAGATCACAACTATCGTCCTACCGCTAAGCGAGCGTGAGGATGAAGTTAGTAAGGCCATTGCTGCTTTCAAGAAAGCTCACCCTGACCTCAAATCAGAATCACAATATGCTGTTATGCTGAATAAGATTGATACGCTCACAGAGACCCTGGAGCAGTCTAAGTCTGCCGTGGTCAATCCATACACCGACCAGGTGGAACTGATGAAGGGTAACATTCAGGAGTATGACGACTCTACCCTGGAAGCGATGACAGTTCTGGATGGCCATTACAAGATCATGGTCAAGCTCCTGACTGATAGTAAGTCGTTTATCCGTAAGAGCATCATCGAACAGTACGTACCGTTCTTGAACCAGACAGCCAACAAGTACCTGGATGCTTTGGATTCTCCACACGAGCTGGACATTGGTAATGACCTATCAGTTGGCATCAAAGTCAGTCAGCGGGTATCATTGAGCTACGGCAATCTGTCTGCCGGTGAGAAGCTGCGTGTTAATGTGGCTATAGGGTTAGCGTTCCGCGACTTCATTGCCATGACCACCCACAAGTGCAACCTTCTTATGGTTGATGAGCTGTTCGACTCGGGTGCCGATGCCAACTTTATGTACCGGGCCACTGTTCTCCTGAAACGAAAGGATGAGAGTGTGTTCATGATCAGTCATCGTGAAGAGATGATCCCCGAAGTTGACCAAGTGATTACAGTGACCAAAGATAAAGGGTTCAGCAGGATCGAGTTATGAGTAAGCATACCTTATATGTGTTGTACTATACCCATAATGATGAGATGGACAATGAAACAGAAATCATGGGTAAGAGTGAGTATGAAGGCCAGATGATCGATCTCGAAAGACAATTAAGAGAGGAAGATTCTCTGTTTGGATTGGAAATTAAGCCGGTGGAGTTCAAGCTATGACAAGGGGTGAAAAACTCAGGGGGCAGGGATCATGTAAAGTAGAGCGTGTGCTTTGTCCTACATGTAATGGTAAAGCTGTTGATGACAGTTCGTATTATGACGTGTTCGAGGAACGTACTATCAGAAGACTGTTCCCTTGTAGGACGTGTAAGGGTGATGGGGTAGTCGTCTTGGAGACTGTCACTACGATGTACCGCAACGGTAATGCCCAAATGACACACGAGGCAGAGTTATTAAATGCTGCTGAAAAGCTTTAGTCCTTCGGTTCGAATATCTCTTTCAAGTGGAGATACGTTTTATAATCGGTTTCATCCTGTGAATCCTTTCTTGTTTGGGCGATCTTAATCTGAACTTCTCGCTCTCTCACTATATGTGGCATCTGTTGTAGTATTAGAGGATCAATCCATCTCTCATTGTACAAACATTCAAATGGTAAATAGATCATCTCTGTTGGTTGGTTACATGCCACAATTATATGCTGATTTAATTCAGATCGAATATTATCAATCCATGTTACTTTAGTACCCTCTCTGAATGTGTACATATACAGCTCCAGGGCTTCTTCTACAGCACGTTCAAACACTGCTTTTTTATGGCGATAGTCATATGCTTCTTCTTTCGTTAACATAGTTGTATTTAACAGTGTCGTGTGGTACTATGGTTTTGACATATTTTTGATATTCCTTTAAAGGAGGACTAAGACGATGGACTGACTATAACTATAAATACCCCGCTCATTGACATCAGCGTCCAAATGAAACGTAAGGCAGGGATGTATCATGGAGGAGGACTATGACTGATCGAGAGCAATAAACTAGATGAGTTGAGCAAGGACGAATGAAAGGGCTGGCCATTGGGCTGGCCCTTTCCACATGTGATAAATAGTACCAGGAGAATTCACCATGGGAGTTAACAGTAAGAAGAAAGGCAATCGGTTCGAGCTAGACATCGCTAAGAGGTTCACAGTGTTATTCGAGGCAGAGTTCAGACGAACCCCTAACTCTGGAGCATATACTGGCGGTAAGAACCGTGCTGGAGCTACAGGACTGCGAGAGGATGCCCAGGAGATTCTTTCTGGTGACATTATCGGACCACAGGGCTTCCCCTACTTAATAGAGTGTAAATCCTATGCTGATAAGCCAGGATTCCACCTTTTACTCCAGGGCGGTGACGCTACATTCAACAAATGGGTTACTCAGAACGAAGGCGATTCAGAATTCGTCAATAAAAACTTCCTACTTCTATTCAAAATCAATCGTAAGGGTGAGTTTGCAGTGATCAACCCCGACGATGAGTTCCTACCAGACATCGAAACCATTGATTGTCCCTACATGATGTATGGTAAATATATGATCATCTCCCTTGAGAACCTTATCAGGGTCTGGAAGATCGATTTCATCAAAGAGCAATTGACTTAACAATCTTAAACTGATAGAATCCCCCATAACACAGGAGAATGATATGAATAGTTTAGAATCAATTATGATGCAATCGAAGATAGATGAACTTCAGCACCAGATATCCATGCAGTCAGGTACCATATCTCAAATGTTGGACATGATTCGTGTTGCCCTTGAAGACGATGATGATCCTGAAGAGGCTCTTCGTCTTGTCAAGGAGTTTATCGGTGATTGATTTCGATATCAATGATGTTGATATCGAAGAACTTCGAGATCATGCGAAGAAGATAGCCGAGAAGCTGGCCCGTGCCAAAGAATTGGCACGGCAGATAATGGATATCCGTGACGAACTTAGTGCCTTACCAAGTCGCGGTATCGCTACGATGATCATGAAACGCATTGCTCATTGTGACATCCCACCAGAATTCCAACCTATACGAAACCTGAGCGAAATTGACAAATACACCGTCTGTATCTCCAACTCATCAGTGAGTGACCTCACCTACCAGCACCGACAAAAACTAATACAAAGTATTATTGATGATCTGGTGCCACTACCTCACGTTACTGAGGCGGTTAAATTAATAATACCTACCCTCAAGGAAGTAGAAATTGCCTTTAAGAAGGCAAGGGCCATATATAAAGAAGCCACCGGTGATTATAATGGTCTCAAGCGTCACTTCGAATTTTTAGGTGAGAATGTTGTTGAAGGTAGGATGAAGTTTATCAAGACGGTTGGCAGCATGAACAGACTCGGTGGGGAAGATATTGAAAGCATTATCCGTGGTGCATATGTGAGTAATATATACAGGCTGTACATTCGCCTGGACCATTGGGGATGGAAAGTTCGGAAAGATGGTAAAGGTCAATTTGATATTAAAGATTGTGATACCATTGTGTGGACCAACCCAGACGATTCTATCAGGTTAATGTGGGAGGCATCTAAGCTATGATTGATAGAAAGCATTATACCGCCGTTGGTAATGATGTTATCAAGACAGAGTACTTAAAGGCTCGGGCAATGGTAATGGTTGGTGGGTGTCTGAAGACTAATGTGTTCAATTTCAGTATGGAGATTAAAACTGTCACCAATGAAATTAGGGTGTATTGTTATATCATTGAAGGTATTACGGCGTCTGATATTTATAATACCTGGTTTCATCGGAAGATGATGAAACTGTTATCATATGAGTGGTCAGCTAAAAAAAACTTAAATGGTGTTGCTGTTGCTTTTGCTACTGGCTCTTTTATGCCCAATATAGAGCGTAACAATAATTACCAACGTCACTTCGAAACAGGAGTCCGTTTACTCCCAAAAAACACATTTGAGATTGCCAGGGCGAAGGATGATGATATTTTAACATCATATTATGGAGCTAAGCTATGATCGAATATAGTGATTTCTTTATTAACATGATCCTATTGTTAAAGGATATGAAACAGGAGATCGACCCTGAGTCCTCGGGTAACTTCATGGTCACGGGCATCGACGCCGATGCTAATATCATGTGTTTTTTTTTCGAGTGGGATACCAATCTCATTCAGTTACTCACAGATACATATTTGAACTTCACAGAACACGACACCCCAATATATCAGATAACTTTGACGTATTCTCCGTTTGCTAAGGTTGTACCTGACTCACTAAAGATCGATGATATCGTCTCCTATAAAGTGTGGCAGTCAGAGGACATTGAGATTATCACCAGATATAAGGCCCAGATATTATGAACGTATATCATACCAAGTACCTACACTATGTGGCTGTTATGGATGCCATTAGGACAATCTATAGTGAACGTAATTATGGCCATCAACTCGTATGCATCGATGTTTATAACCATTATACATGGATACATAACATCAACCAGAATATAAGTCTTAATAATCTGAAGAATGCGATATTAAGAGCAGAGAAGTATTTCGACAATGAGGGGTGCTATGCCATTGGTATAGCATATAACACCGTAGCAGTCGGTAAGAGGCTTAAAATCCTCTATAGAACCACTGATGTGAATATAATATCCCTATATAAGGCCACCATGTTATGATTAAAATGCCTCCAAGATCAGTATTCGAGAGAATAATCATGGCCCATATCCACAAACATAAGTATGAGTTCACCAAGAATGGTGGTGGTGAGAACTATATCATTGATTTCTGGAGAGAGAACACTGCCATGATGGATGATACCATATACAGGGGTAGGCACTTAGGATATATACCGGTGACAGATGATGGATTCAAATATTACAAACACCTATGTAAGATGATCAATGCGATGTCCGATGAGTTTGACATCGCGGTGGTTGCTAATATTGAATATATTGGTACAGCTTATGAGATATATGATTATAATGGAACTTACTTATGTGCTGATTACCTAACTTTATGGCAACATGATGACTATCAGTTATACAAGTCGGCAGAAACCCTATGATTAGCGGAGAAGAACTTTGGAACATGATTAAAGAGAAGTATAAGGTATATGTTTCACGACATAATGACGGCAGTACTAACTTCTATGATTCACTTTCTCTCAGTAATCATCACGATCTATAAACACAATCCTTAAATCATAATAACAATTGAAATATCTATGATACGTACAGTTAATAACTCAAGATTTATGTATGATACTCGCTACGCTTCGCATCATACAACAGGTAATTTTAGAGGATTTGTTAATATTCCCCCTAGGGGTCATGTATTTTGACCACTTTTAGAACTACTTAGTTCCCTTGATTTTGAACTATTTGTATAATGATTACTTATGGTAACCATAAACAAATGTTTATACATCATTTTGAATAACATCCCACTTTCTAACTGCTATAAATATACTCATGGCTACAGTAACCAACAGAGGAAATGTGGATCAACTCTACGATAAAATCGAATCTACCATCAAGGTAGGTATAGGTACACTCAACGTTGATTTATATCATTCCAAAGAATATCAAAAGAAGAAGAAGAAACCCCTTATCATCGGGAACCTGGCCAGGGCAGTATATGCTGGGTTTGATACTGACCCAACACCACTGATATTAACATTCGCTTTCGAATCCAAGTACAACACTGTGATGGCGTTCAACCTGAGATATGTACCGACGAATATAAGACGTGGTGTACTCGACTTCATCCTTCAGTCTAACAAGCCCCGCATCAAGCAGCGAAAGCCTCTCCTGGTAGATTACAGAGCGGTTGTAAAAGCATTTCCACAGATGTACGGAGCCATACGTCGATACAAGATCATTTTATTAGGTGTCATAGAGTCACCAATTCCACTTATAGGATGGCCATCGGTAGCGAAAGAGTCAAGCCCGTTCACTAGTATTCACAAGCAAGGACTTAAGAAGTAATGAAGATCGACGACCTATTCGAAGGTGTGAGCCTTAACCAAGAGGATTTTGAGTACTGGTTGAACACTACCCGGCATAAAGACTTTAAAGCGAGCGATGTTGACTTGCGATTGTTTACCAGGAAGGCAGCAGACCTTGCCAGGTCTCTAAAGGGATCAATGAACCTCCTGTACCGCTCTATTAGCGTCTTTAGTGGTGATGACCCTACCAAGATAGTCGAGAGCAAGAAGAACCACATGGGAACCTCATGGGTGGCCGAGAAAGGTTCTGAGATATCATTCAGAAACAAGAATCCGTTTGATGATGACTGGTCACTAAGTGCCATGGTACCGATCACAAGTATTGATATGTTCACTACCCTGGCACTGAACATGATCCCCGTCCGTGGTGAGTTCGAACGAGAGATTAGATTACACCACAAAGCCCCATTGACCATAGTGAACATGGAGAACCGTGACACTGGTGACAATATACGTATTACCATCCGAGCCAAGACCAAGGCTTGATTTTAACACGTATAAATACATGATAACGATTAAGGATTAACAAATGGCAGAATCAAAAGGTTGGTACGAGAAGACATGGAAGCCCGTCGATGTTGGGTTTAGACTCGGTAAAGGCCGTGGTACTGGTATGGCCTCGAACCATAGCAACTCAGCTTGGTTTGACAAGCTGGTACAAATGGCGGATAAGCGTCCAGAGAAGTTAGAAATATATGACAGGATGGATACCTCTATGGATATCTCTCGTGCCCTGGATATTATTGCAGAAGATATTGCATCTGATAATGCAGATGATGATAATGCACTCATCATCGATTTCCCTGATGATTATGAACCAAAGGCATCTACTCTCAAGATTCACAATCGTACCCTGAGACATTGGACTAAGGCAACTAAGCTTGACCATAGATTCTTTGATTGGTCTCGTGAAGCCATCAAGTACGGTATGGTTATGTTTGAACGTAAACCTAAAAACGGGTCGTGGAAGAAGATAGATGCTCGTAAGATTGTCGGTTATAAGCTGAAGGATGAGAATGATGTTGATTCTATCACTCATTACATGTTGGACCTGGGTAAGAAGCAAAATAATGGTGACCCGGAGATTGAAGCTATCCCAATCGATAAACTGGTTATCCTGAAAGTTGGCGAAGGCCCATTCGGCAAATCAGTACTCGATGAAGTACATCGTATTTGGAAACAGTACCAACTACTAGAAGATGCTCTGGTCATCTACCGTATCGTTCGTGCTCCAGAGCGTCGTGTATTCTATATAGATATCGGTGATCAGCCTTCCAAGAAGGCTAAAGCCTACATGAATCAGATCAAGCGTGACATGAAACAACGCCAGATCGCCAAAGGCGGTAGTGGTGACGTGGATACCACTTACAACCCTGCCAACATACAGGAAGATTTTTACATCGCCCAGAATGGTGAAGGTAGAGGATCACGTATTGAGACATTACCTGGTGGTGCCAACCTCGGACAGATGGAGGAACTTGAGTTCTTCAACAAGAGACTTGCCACTGGACTACGTATACCACCAAGCTACCTGGACACCTTCAGTGAAGGTCGTGATGGCGGAACACACAACGATGGCCGTCTTGGTACCGCCTACATAGTGGAACTTCGCTATGCCGGTTACGTCAAGCGTCTTCAGAAGATGTTTGCTAAGGAATTAGAGGTCGATTATGCTAGGTACGCTATCCAGCGTGAAGTTGTCATCGATACAAACATGTTCCTACGAATTGCATTACCACAGTCCTTCGCTATATATAAAGAAGCGGAATTGAATGCAGCATTGCTCAATGTTTATAGTAGTGCAGAGGCCATTGACACTCTTTCCAAGAGATTCGCACTCATGAAGTACCTGGGATTGACCCATGATGAGCTGGAAGAGAATGAGATGAAGAAGATTCAGGAAATGGGTCTGGTATATGATGACCTATCTGATGAACAGATAGTCAATGCAGTCTATGGCGACGGCAGCTTGGCACGAAATGACTTGGATAAAGACAAGCAAGGCGATTTAGCAAATGCTGGTGGCTTTGGTGGTGATGATGGTGGTGAAGTACAACCACCAGATGAAACTAATGCCGCCCCAGCAGAAGCACCGGCCCCAAGGGCTGAAGAGGAACCCGCCCCGGAAGAGGTATAAATAGTAAGTAACAAGTGACATTTAAAAGGAGATGACATGGCTGATAACAAAGACAAAGACAAAGACAAAGACAAAGACAAAGACGAATTAGAGAAGCGTCGTAATACCCTTCTCGACGAATTAAACGACCTTGAAAAGGGGTTGGATAAAGACACCGACAAAGCTGATGATAAAGCTGATAAAGACGCTGATAAAGACGCTGATAAAGACGCTGATGGTGATGGTGGTGATGATGGTGGTGATGATGGTGGTGATAAGGATGATGATAAGGATGATGGTGACCGCAACATAGTTGACATGTTTGTGGCTGGTGATGAGGATGCTGTTAAGTATGCAATTCATCAAGCAGTTGTTAAACAGGTTGCCAAATCAGTAAACACCAAACCAATACTAGATGACGGCGATGCCGATGACGATGACGGCGATAAGCTAGACAGAGACGGTGATGACGACGGTTCTGATGATAAAGGTGCCGATGATGATGCCGGTAATGATGACAGCGATAAAGGGGACGAATAACCCATAATCCCGAGAGTTGCATAAATATAGGTATACAATTGTAACTTTCGGGAGTTCTTATCATGATTATAACAGAAACGACCTTCTCGAACATCATAACAGAAGCCACTGAAGAGGGCAAAAACCTCTATATCAAAGGCGTCTTTATGGAATCTGAGAAGAAGAATCGCAATGGCCGTCAATACCTCCGCTCTGAAATTGAAAAAGCAGTGCAAAAGGTAAACGAAGCCGCAAAAGGTCACCCAATACTGGGTGAATTGGATCACCCATCTACACTAGAAGTACGTTTGGAGAATGTGTCTCATCAAATCGTTGAGATGTACATGCAGGGTGATGACGCTATCGGTAAAGCATTAATCCTTCCGACCCCAAAGGGTCAGATTGCAAGAAGCCTTATTGAAGCGGGTGTCCCACTAGGTGTTTCTAGCCGTGGTAGTGGTAGTGTAAATGAATCAACCGGTATAGTCGAAGGTTTCGACTTAGTGACCGTGGATATAGTAGCTAATCCTTCAGCTATTAATGCATATCCAGAATCAGTATACGAGCATTTAGAGTTCTATAAACGGGGCGAGATGCTTGAGAGTTTGGCAGAGGCAGTTGTGCATGACGAAGCAGCACAAAAGTACTTTAAGAGGGAAATGCTGAAGTTTATCGAAGATTTATTTCAATAAGCATAAATAACAATATAACAAATTGTATTAGGAGACTAACAAATGAGTGACCAATTTAAAGCTTTATTCGAGAACGAACTTCTTTCACCAGAAGTTAAGGATGCTCTTAAAGAAGCCGTCACTGCCTACAAGACCCAGGTTGATGAAACTGTTCGTGGAGAATTGGAGATTGAATTCGCCAAGAAATTTGAACGTGACAAGACCGAAATCTCTTCAAAGTTATTTGGTATGGTCAACGAAGCTGTAGATTCAGAAATTGAATCGTTGAAAGCTGACATTGATTACTTCCGTAAAATGGAAGTTCGCTATGCCACCAAGCTTGAAGAATTCAAGGTAGAGTATGCAGCTAAGCTGTCAGAGAGTTTCGAAGCCATGGTAAATGGTACTGTTACCGATGAGATCAGTGAGATCAAAGGTGACATTATGGAAGCCAAACGAGCACGTTTTGGCGTGATGGTGTTTGAAGCGTTCAAAGATGAATTCAGTCGTCACGGCTTTGCCGAAGACATAGCTGATATAAAGGCAGAACTTACCGCCGCTAAAGATAAACTATCTGAAGCACTGGAAAATGTATCTGAACTTCAACGTGAAAAGTTGATGGAAAATCTGCTGGGCCAGCTTACTGGTTCAAAACGTAATGTAATGCAGACCATCCTCGAAGGTGTTGCAACTGACAAGATGCAAGCACGATTTGACGGAGCACTTGATTCTGTACTTGAAGAATCTACCGCTGACGTGGACGCAGATGATAAGAAAGATGATAAGAAAGACGATAAGGTAATTACCGAATCTGACGATACTGTTGTCGACCCTGATCGTGCTGCTTACTTAGAAAGACTTAAAAGACTTTCACAAGGGAAAAAAGCCTAATATTACTAAATATAGGTTATACAACGAGATATTATTAGGAGATAATAATGAGTGATCAAAATTTATGGTTAGAAGAGAAGGCTGCAATCCTCGAAGGATTGGACGGTTCTCGTCGCACCATTACTGAAACCATGCTGGACATTCAGAAAGAGCATCTTGCTGAAGCTTTTCCTGGTTCATTTACAGCAATCAGTAATGATAGTATTGCGAAGTTTGATAAGGTAGTAATGCCAATCATCCGTCGTGCTGCCCCTGCCCTTATCGCAATGGAACTTGTTGGTGTACAGCCAATGAACGCTCCAGTCGGTATCGTCCGTGCCCTGAAAGCACGTTACGGTAACACTGTTGCAACTGGTCCAACTGCTGATGATGAAGCAAACGCAGTAAACCTCTATGAGAAGTACACCTTCTTACAGAATGCCGAAGCCGACTACACCACTGTAGACGCCTTCACCCTTCCAGACGAGTTTACCCGTCACTTGGAAAACAACGGTGGACAGGAAATGAACCTTGAAATCGTCAAAAAGACCATTGAAGCAAAGAGCCGCAAGCTCCAAGCCAAGTGGACCATCGAAGCACAGCAAGACGCTGCCAGCCTACATGGTATTATTCTTGAAGACGAACTTGTTTCAATCGTGTCTGACGAAATCGTTCGTGAGCTTGACAAAGAGCTTCTGGGCCGACTAGAAACCCTAGCTGGTGCAGTAAGTGTATTTGACTTTGCCGACGCCGATGGTCGTTATGCTTCTGAGAAGTTTACAGCCCTGGTTATTGCAATCAGTGAACTGTCAAACCAAATCGCAGTAGCCACTAAACGTTCCGGTGCAAACTGGATGGTTGTCAGCCCTAACGTTCTGATAGCATTGCGTCATGCAAACAACGGTTCATTCGTTCCTGCTACGGCAAGTCCTGACCTGAACCCAAGCTCTACACTGTTCGCTGGTGTCCTTAACGGATCAATGCGTGTCTATGTAGACATCCATGCTACTACTAACAAACTGTTAGTTGGTTACAAGGGTGCTAGTGAGCTTGATACTGGCCTTATTTACAGCCCATACATTCCTCTTATGAGTTCTGGTGTGATTGTAGATGCTGACAGCTTCAACCCTCGCATGGGCTTAATGACTCGTTATGCCCTGACAGACTTTACCAACCCTGCCGATTCATTAGGCAACTCAGGTGATTTCTATCGCAGAGCCAACGTGGCTAACCTGGTACTTGGTATCGGTTAATCGAAGACCCTCTCTTAAGTGAGAAACTAAAGAGGCTCTTCGGAGCCTCTTTTTTTATGTGTACAATTTGACAAGGAGATAATAATACAGTAAGATTGTCCCAAATGAGGACATATTAATGATCTACCGGATACGTAAGTTCTTCAAAGCCCGATGCTGGCTCCATGATTGGAGTAAGTGGGATCAATACAAACGCTCAGTGTCTTATGATGGATGCTTTGGTGGTATTGAGATAAGAGAACAACGCACCTGTAAGCGATGCAATAAGATGCAAGACCGGAATGTGAGATCGATATGAAGCTTTCTAAGTTAAATAAAGTACTAATCAAGATGGAGAAGTTGTGATGGCCGAAGTAGACGCAATAAGTTTGGAACAGGCAGTGTCGGTTATTAAGGAAGAACTTAAGAGAATCGCACTGGAGAATGGGATGGAGAATAAAGGATGGGTTATTGAACTACCTGACTTCACCATGGTCACTGTGATGAGTAAGCCAAAGGTATTGATACCTGGTATGCCTACTTATGAGATTATCATAACGGATGCGAAGATTGATTAAAGTTCACCTGTCGTCTAATTGGTAGGACGCGAGACTTTGAATCTCGAAATGTGGGTTCGATGCCTACCGGGTGATCCAAATATGGGACTCAATCGCAAGGATTGAGAAGGGCTGTTGTCGATGGGCTATGTAGGGCATTCTGCCCTCAGCAGGGGACGAACAGGCAAACTTAAGGTTGACAATGTTGGAACTAAGGTTTACAATGATTGTCTCAAAGGTTGACAAAGAATATTGGTTCGACTGAACATTGGCGAGTTCACCCGGTTGTAACCCGGACGCCCATGGCTGTGTACGTTCAACTCGTACTCGAACCACCAAACAATCTGTGTGTAGCTCAGTCTGGTCAGAGTTCTCGGTTTGGAACCGAGAAGCCGTTGGTTCAAATCCAACCACGCAGACCAATTTAGGAAGAGTAAGCCGAAAGAACCTGGGTAGCGGCAGCGGTCTTGAAAACCGAAGGTCTACGTAAGTAGTCGTCAGAGTTCGAATCTCTGTTCTTCCGCCAAACGAGGGGCTAGTATATGGGTATCACCGGACGCCTTGCAAGTGACTGGGTAGAGTTCGATTCTCTATAGCTCCACCAAACAATGCTGTGTGACCGAGCTGGCGAACGGGCTTCCCTGTCACGGAAGAATCGATGGGTTCAATCCCCATACACAGCGCCAAATCCCCCATGCTCCGGTGGTGGAATGGGATACACAGGGGACTTAAAATCCCCCGGCTTCGGCCATGTGGGTTCGAAACCCACCCGGAGTACCAATTTTTACTCGGGTAGCTCAGAGGCAGAGCAGTGCTTTTACAAGGCAAGGGTCGGGATTTCGAAATTCCCCCTGAGTACCAATTTGTGGTAGGTTGGCTGAGTGGTTTAAGGTGCCTGGTTGCTAACTAGATGGACGTGAAAGCGTTCCGTGAGTTCGAATCTCACACCTACCTCCAATTTAGTGTGGTGAAGTGTCAGAATGGTTATGTGGTGGATTGCAAACCCACTTAAGGTGGTTCGATTCCACTCTTCATCTCCAAGGGACCGTAGCTCAGTCTGGCCAGAGCATCCGGCTTTTAACCGGTAACGCGAGAGTTCAAATCTCTCCGGTCCCACCAAATAGATTATAGATTATAGGATTGTAGCTCAGAGGCAGAGCACCCGGCTCTTACCCGGCAAGTCGAGATTTCGAAATTCTCCAGTCCTACCAAATTATGGCGAGTTAGAGTTCTGGTGAACTCGGTGGGTTCATATTCCACTTTAGGTGTGTTCGATTCACACACTCGCTACCAAACAATGCCCTGGTGGTGGAACGGTATACACACTGGTTTTAGAAACCAGCGCCGAGAGGATTGAGAGTTCGAATCTCTCCTGGGGCACCAAATTATGACAACTGAAGAGATGAGCACCGTTATCTTGAGAGAGAAGGCGGCGGAACTAATTGAATTGGTCACCGACAATCAAAGAGATTTCTTTGTTACTATGTATGGTGAAGAACCTGATGATACTGTTTATAGTATAATAGGTAGAATGTCAAGACATGGCTTGAAAACCGCTCTGAGGCAGATTGAGAACACGATATACAAAAACATTTAGTGGTTGACACACTGAACTGAATATGAGAAGATGTATCTAAGTTGAAGTGTAGCGAATAGCGAGACTCATAATTTGGCTGCTACACTAAACAACGATGGCAGGGCAATCCCATAAGTCCAACGAATTTAGAGGGTGTATCTGGTAATATTAATAACCACGTTCCCCTCGCCGTATTGATGCGAATTAACTCACCGGCTCATTAGCTGGGAGGCTTGGGTCATGACCAAGGTTCGCTACCAATTGGGCCTGTAGCTCAGAGGCAGAGCAAGCGACTCATAATCGCTGGGTCGGGATTTCGAAACTCCCCAGGCCCACCAAGATTTGGGATGTATGGTAAGATAACCGACCTGGCGTTTAGCCGGGAGTTGCTGGGGGTGGTGCCCAGCTCCCAAATAGATAAAGACGCCGTAAGTGAGGGCGAAGTCTTCTAAATAGGAATACTCACTTGAAGATTTATTGGTAGATAGCGTTCCAGGCGAGTGCGCTCCGCTGTTAACGGAGAATGAGGTCGGTTCGAGTCCGACTCTACCAGCCAATTTATCACTGTAGTTTAATTGGAATAGAACACCAGACTTTCAATCTGGCAGATGCGGGTTCGAGTCCCGTCAGTGATGCATTAGTAGTGTGGTGATTATAGTGTAATGGTTAGCACGAGATACTGTGAATATCTCAGACAGGGTTCGATACCCGTGGTCACCCCAAATTTATACCCTTGTAGCTCAGTTGGAAGAGCATCTGCCTACGAAGCAGAGTTGTCGGGAGTTCAAGTCTCTCCAAGGGTGCCAGCCCGATAAGCATTGCTGGCGATGCAGCGGATTTGTAACCCGCAGAATCACGTTCGATTCGTGGATTGGGCACCAAATTAAGGTAATGTAACTCAGGTCGGAAGAGTGTCTGCGTGAAGCCCAGAAGGTCGTTGGTTCGATTCCAACCATTACCACCATAAATACCCTTGTCGCCAAGTGGACTAAGGCAGGAGGCTTCTATCCTCCCATTCGCGGGTTCGACTCCTGCCAAGGGTGCACCCGGATAGCTCAGATGGTAGAGCGCACCCCTGATAAGGGTGAGGTGGTTGGTTCGATACCAACTCCGGGTACCAAACAATGCGGATAAGCTTGAGGTGAGTCGCCGGTCTTCCAAACCGTGTAGTGAGGGTTCGAATCCCTCTATCCGCTCCAAACAACAGGAGAAGTAACATGAAATTAAGTACAAAAGAGTTGTCTAGCGGTGCTGGTGGAGGTATTACCCGCGACGAAGAAGACTTTATAATTACACCAGACGAAAAGGGTATGAATCCTGATGAAGGTATGGGTGTATGAGGCAAGACCCAGTAAGCCCAGGGTTTGATCCATAAAGGAGGATGTTGTGAAAATATCTGAAAGTATATGGCCGTATGTATTGGTATTCGTATTAGGACTGTTTATGTTTACCGTGGCCAATGCGGCAGAACATAATGCAACAGTGACGATGAACTTCACGTCGAAGCATTGGCACAGTTGTGATAGTAAAGGCATGTCAGTCATCAAGCTAGATAATGGCACGTATGCAACAATATGTAAGGTACTGAAAACCGGCACACGAATCACATTCGATGCCAAGGACGGTGCAACCGATTAATCCGCTTCCGCTACGGTCTTGGGTACCAAGCGAGATTCCAAACTTCGCTGTGCGGGGTTCGATTCCCTGGTGGCGGGCCAATTTGACAACCTAAGCCATTCGTGGTTTAATGTCAGACATCAACACAAACTATTGACTTATGTATACTTAACATAGGAGATAGTGAAATGTACCAAGGTGATTTTAATAGTGTTGATGATGTAGTAGCTGAGTTCCAAATAACACCACAGGACTTAGCAAGAGTAACGATGGCGTATGCATCGTATGAGTTTGAACATTATGAAGGAGCAGCATTCGTGTTGTTCGTCAAAGATGACAAACTCTATGAAGTACATGCCAGTCATTGTTCTTGTTATGGACTTGAGGGTCAATGGGAACCAGAAGAAACGAGTGTTGATGAGTTGTTGTTCCGCCTAAAAAACGGAGCAATATACGGAGCTGACACAAAAACTCTTTTGGAGATGATTGAATTCTACAAAGAATGTGGGTTGTACGGGCTTAAGGCTATGAACATGTAAAAGAGGCTTCGGCCTCTTTTTTTATTTCTGATGGAACTTTTATCTGGTGTATTGTCTAACGTTGTAGCCGAGCAAAATGCGCCCGGCACAAATCAAGACATTAACCATAGGAGAATTTATTATGTCAAGACGCAGAATCCCAGTAGCTCAATATGACCTCGACGGTAATTTTGTAGCTTTCTTCCCATCACAATCAATCGCAGCCGAAGCAACAGGTATCGTAGTCAGCCAAATCAACAAAGCAGCCCATGGTACAATTCCATTTGCTGGTGAAAGCCGTTTCATCCTCACTGAAGATGTACCTTCTGATGCGAACGTGGTCGGCACCAACCTCACCACTGGTGAAGTGTATGCCTTTGCAAATACCAAACTAGCCTATCAAGTCCTGGGTGTCCGTGCCAACGACATCAAGCGTGTCCTGGCCGGTAAGCGTAACAGTGCCGGTGGATATGTCTGGCAGTAAGCAGACCCACTAAATAAGCACGTCCATATCAACAGCCCGGAACTTTTGTCTCGGGCTGTTGTCTATTAAAGAAGGAGGACATTATGTTCAGCTTTTTACTCAAATTACTTGGGATATATCCCGAGCAAGAAATAAGACCGGAACCAACCAACCCCACTATGAGTGATATATTAGAAGAGGACGACGAAGTGGACCTACCCCTTGAAGATTACTCAGTCGAACCATTATTCGATGCTGCCTTGGCCAGTGAATCTGAACCAATCAACGATGAAGTTGTCAAACAAGAAGAGCCTAAAGAAATCCAGGCGAGTATCACATTCACATTCGATAATGCTATGGGTGTGAAGATCGATTCTAAAGTGAGTCCAGAATTCGTACCGGTGATGGTCAAGAATAACGTCATCAAAGGTGCCGAAGCCATCGACAAAACCCTTGTGCATTATGCACTGGTAGTATTGGCGAACGAAGCTTCCGAACAGTTTGTAATGTCATTCGAAGACAACAGCGACGACAACCTATTCAACGACGGGGAATAATATGGCAAAACCAACAAACCTGATAGTAGATTTATCCAACCTGGTGTATGCATCGTACTTTGCGACAATGAAAGACACCAATGGTGAGTTCTCCCAATCACTGATCATCCAGAAGATACTGAACGACATCCTGTTCTCAGTTGAAAAGTTCTCTGCTTCTGGTCTATTAATCGCATGTGACGGTAGAAAGAACTGGAGACGTGACGAACTGTATCCAGAATATAAAGGCAAGCGTGAAGAACACGAACATAAGGCCCAGATGATAGAGGTGATGGAAGACTTAATGACTTTCTTTAGGGAATCAACTAACATCCCAACCTTGAATGTCGAGGGTGCCGAGGCTGATGACATCATAGCATTTGCAACCAAGATGAGCACTCAGAAGAGTGTGATCATCTCCAGCGACAAAGACTTTGTACAGTTGCTTAATGATCGTGTGAGATTGTATGCACCATCACTGAAGCTTGAACGTATATCCGACAACCCTAAATATGACCTGTTCATCAAGTGTATTCGTGGTGACAGTGGTGATAACATCTTCTCAGCATACCCACGAGTTCGAGAAACACGATTGAAAAAAGCGTGGGACGATGGCCTGGAGATGGTGAACCTAATGGGGCACATCTTGAAAGACGGAAAGACTGTGAAGGAGAACTTCGAATTCAACCGTGAGTTGATCGATCTTAGCCGCCAACCTGATCATATTAAGGAGTCAGTTGTAGAAGCTATAAATAACATAGCAAGTAACGGACAATCTTTCAAATTTGTACAGGTTGTCAGGTTTTTAGGCAAGTATAAACTAGTGAATGTGAAAAACAATATGGGAAGACATTCAAGAGTTTTTAAGATGACATTCAAACTATAAAGGAGTGAGCAATGCAAGTAGTTAAAATTAAAGGTAAGGCTAAGCAGGTTTTTGTAATCGCAGATGGAGATGAAAACACTATCGTTATTCCAATCGAATACCTGGCCGCAGTCGATTATCACCGCCTGGTGGATATCGAAGCAAAAGGTGGAACCATGCTGAAACACATGCGTGATACACGTTTGGACAACGGTGTCCTGGCAATCGAAGCCTATCATAAGCTGTTTGTGGTTGTACCAAAGCCACAGAAGAAAGCAGAAGTGAAGACCGACCCAACCAATAGTGTTGATAACACCGTAGTGGAAGTACCGAAGAAGCGTGGTCGTGGTCGGCCTAAAACAGTAAAACCCACCGAGTAACCTCCAGCAATTAAGGTGGCCTTTCTGGCCACCTTCCTCGTTAAGGGGTTTACAAAACCTCCACATTACTGTACAATCAAATCAACTAGGAGATAATAATGACCGCAATTAAGAGGTTCTTTCGTTGGATCGGAAATGGTATTGAGTGGCTACTTGGATTGATAGTAGGTATTGTCCTGTTCATCTTCATGTTACCGTTCATCGGAGCAATTGGTATCTTTGTTGGTGTGATTATATTCATTGTCGCAGTAGCAGTCATTATCGCCATCACCAAGGGGTAGTCATGCTGTGTATAATGGTCAGGAAGTACAGTGTAGTCTTGGACCCAGAGGACGCCGGGAAGTTTAATCCCAATGACATAATGAACCAGGTCAGGATTGTTCTGGTAGACACCACCTTCCCCCACTATACGGCCAAGAACCATAAAGGCTATATAAAGACACTGTGGCAATCAAATAAATTTCCATTCCCTCGTTCAAAGAAGAAACGCAAAGACTATCGAGAGCCTTACGGTGTCCTGTGCCCAGAGGGTATGTCTAAGATAGTGATTGCTAAGGTAGAACAATTGAGGAAAGAGATGGACTTACTATTAACGAATGATATAGACAAGTTTTAGTTGACAATTGAAATCGACCCTGGTACTATTTAATCTCACTTACAGGAGAACACAATTATGAAAGCTAAAACTTACCTTGGTTTCAACACAGCAGACGAAGTTTCAAACGGCCTCACCAGCGAGAACAACTTTCTCATCGAGAATAAAATCATCGTTGACCTGGACCCCTTCAGCAACGCCTGGGAAGTAGCAATGGATACTGTTGATTACCCAGTAGACATCGTTAACGGCCTTTATAACGACAACGGCGAGACAGTACGTGCTGAAGGCGAAACAAACACCGGTCGCTTCACTGGATTCAACTTCGTAGTTGTTGATCGTCTTCGTGATGGCAATCGTCAAGCAATCTCAGCCGTAACCGATCTGTACGGCACAGTCCAAACCAAAGATGTGTATGCAGACCTCAAGGAACAGCTTGAGCTGTCCGGTCTTCAGTCTCGCCCCACTACCCTATATGTTAGCGGTAACGGTGGCTCACAGATGCTCACCGTAGAGCTGCCAGGTATGCACAGCACCAACTGTGTACCAGATGAACTGGATATGCGTCTGGTAGTCAGCACAAGCGTCGATGGTAAGGGTAAGCACTCTATGAGTCTGGTAGCCCATAACAAGACCACTAAGGTCGATATGGAAGTCCTGAACACCAGCTACAACCTGTCAGCACGTCATACCAACACAATCGGTGACCGCACGGTGAACTTTGTGCCAACCCTGAAGCTGTTGATCGACAACTGGAACGATTACATCATGCCTACCATGGCCCTGATGTTCGATAAGAAGTTCGACCGTAACGGTGCTCTGGAACTGCTGGAAGAAACCGCTAAGGAAGCCGGTATGGGTGAACAACATCGAATCAAGATTCGTGATCTGTATTCTTCTGGTGCAATCCGTACCAATGACAAGTCAGACAGTATGTACCGTGTGACTGTAGCACTGAATCAGTACATCAGTGACGAGATGGAAGATAAGGTTGAGTTACAACAACGCTTCAAACGTGGTGTTGCAAAATCAGTCGATCAACTACTAAAATCTCTAGTCAAATAGGTTTACTCCTGAGTCGGGGTAGTGTCCCGACAAATAAAGCCACCATAGTGCGAACTTTGGTGGCTTTTTCGTGTCTAGTATTATAACTGGAGGTTCTATGAACAATAAACTTGTACTAATTGAAGGATTTGAGGCGACAGGGAAGACGAGCATATCTAACCACCTCACCAAGATAATGGATGCCAAATACATTCATGCCCCACAGGGTTTAACAAATTTTACAGAAGACCTTTACCAACACATCATCAAGCGTTACACTAGGATTGACAATGATGCCAAGATGTTGATATTCCTGGCAGGTCATATGGAAGTTATCAAACAAGCCAACAGGCTGAAGGTCATTGGGAACCTCGTATGTGACCGTAGCTTACTATCAACGCTGGTGTACCAAGGAATGGAGTTCAAACCATTCATGAACGTCCTCATGGCGGTCGGTATGCCACGATTAGAGTATGACAGCGCCATCGTATTGACTGCCGATGTAGACACCGTGACAGACCGCTTACAACGCCGGGGTAAGCTAGATACACTCGATGATTACTTTATATTGAACTTACAGAGAATTGTTGACTCCTATCACTTGAACGCGCCCATCTTGTATCCAGATGCACATATAATCGACACGTCGAATATGTCTCTGGCCCAGGTTGAGGATTTAGTTATTGCCAAGGTGGAAGAAGATTTATGCAATTCAAACTAACAGGACAACAGGACATTGCATTAAACAACGCTTTCGATTTCTTTCTGAATGCTGATAGTAGAGGGTATGTTCTCGCCGGACCAGCCGGTACAGGAAAGACAACCATCATTCAAGAATTATCAACACATCTAATGCAGTTGGGGTGTGACTATAAAGTGGTTACTCCTACAGGCAAAGCATCATCCGTATTGAAGGGTAAGGGTGTAGACGCTACAACAATACATGCCCTCATGTATAAACCCGACCTCGATGAAGATGGTAATCTAATCAGATTTGAGAAACAAGAAACCATGATCGCGGACGCCATCATCATGGATGAGGCCAGTATGTTATCACGACCCATCTTCAATGACATCATGGGGTACAACATCCCTATCTTATACGTTGGCGACTTCTGGCAGCTACCAGCGGTATCGATGGACGGCGACGACTTCAACATCATGTCGGTACCTGATTATGAGTTGTCTGAAGTACTTCGTACATCACTCAGCAACCCCATCACCGCCCTTGCAACAGACGTTAGGAAGACAGGAAAGTTCGCTGCGGCTAAATACAAAGGAAAATCACAGGTACGTTTTCTTGACACTAATGTCACCAAACATTTACTTATGGATAACCACTTTGATATAATGCTATGTGCTACTAACAGAAAACGTAACAGCTTAAACTCTTTAGCGCGAGTCGCTAAAGGATATCATACCGAAATGCCGGTAGAAGGCGAGACCATCATGTGTCTCAAGAATGGATTCTATAGCGGAACCCGTATCTTCAACGGCGAGCGGTTTACAATCATCAGGGTTGGGACAGCATCTACGTTATCAACAGTGAAGGATGGTTACAAACAAGCCATCTCCTACAGCATACGATCTCTGGACAGACCATCACTTGAAATACATAACATCCAGATACCGAATGGTTGCTGGGATGAAGTACAGTCACCGAACGAACGGTTTCATGATCGTACCGTTGGCTTCTTCACGTTTGGTTATGCTGTAACAGTACACAAAGCCCAGGGCAGTGAATACAAGAATGTTTTGTTCTTGGATGAAAAGGTTAATGGGTGGGATCGGAAACGCTTTCGTTACACTGGTGTGACACGAGCAACAGATCACATTACAATCGTTGGAGGTTGAAGTGAGCGACATTTTTGAAAACGGTGCTCTATTTGGAGAGCCACAGGAAGAATTAAGAATAGGCATTATCGGCTATTCTAATGATGCGGATTTTGATGAAGTGGAGGCAGACATTGAGATTGAAGAAATGCTCGATGAGGTCTTATCAGAATTCGATGACGGTACCAAATCAATTGTGATAGTGGCAAATGGGATTGACGAAGGTGTCGCCCAGGTCGCCTATGATATTGCTTACGACCGTGGGTATAAAACTGTAGGAATCACACCAGCGTCATTAGGTGATAAGGAACGGTTTGAAACTGACGATGAGTTGGTTGTTGGTGACGAACCTGGTGAGGATGATGATTTCTTCGTCGATTACGTCGATGTCATAATCCGTATTGGGGATTCTGAGCACGGTGACACGGTGAGCAAGATGGCAATGGCTGAGGCAGCAGACATTCCAACAATAGAATTAGACATTTAGGAGATAATATGAGTGAGGTAAATTTTACAGCGGACGAATGTATCGAAGAGTTGAATCGATTCAGTGAGGAATATCCTGATAAGAGAATAACACGAAACTTCTTCCGTGGCAACAGTAATGTGCCAGAGAAAGCATGGACAGAGCATTTTGGTACCTGGGTCGAGTTCAAGAAGCAAGCAGGCATGTCACCGACACGCCAGCAGTCAGCAATTGCGAACCAAGCAGCCAAACACGCAAGTGTTGATCACTACCGTGAGTTCGGAAATGAGCGTTTAGATTGGGGTGAGAAGTTTGTTCGTGAAAATAACCGTCGATTCAAAACGATCCTGAGCGCATCTGATCTACATGATATTGAGTGTGACCCATTCTGGTTGTCAGTGTTCATCGATACCGCCAAGCGTGTCCAGCCCGACATTATCGTGCTTGACGGTGACGTATTTGATCTTCCTGAGTTCGGTCGCTACTTCGTTGACCCTCGTACCTGGGATGTTACCGGTCGCATCAAGTTTGTACACGATAATATCCTCAAACCTCTACGTGAAGCTTGTCCAGAGGCCCAGATAGACATGATCGAAGGAAACCATGAGTACCGCCTCCTTCGTCACCTTGCGGATGCTACACCGGCTTTACAGTCGCTCCTGGCTGATCTGCATGGGTTCACTGTATCCAAGCTTTTGGGTCTGGATGAGTTCGAGATTAATTATATTGCAAAGGCTGATTTAGCTGCCTATAATAAAGGGGACATTAAGAAGGAAATTGGAAAGAACTATCGCGTCTATTACGACTGCTTCATAGCTCACCATTTTCCAGAAGGTCGTAACCTTGGGTTGCCGGGCGTGAGTGGACATCACCACAAGCAAGTAATGTGGGCATTACACAACGAAACCTATGGCAGCTACAACTGGTTGCAAATGGCGGCGGGTCATCATCGTGACGCTGAGTATTGTAACGGTGAAATATGGCAGTTGGGATTCGCTTTGAATCATATCGATACACACGAGAAGCTTGTGAATATCGAACCAGTAATTATCACTGACTTTGCATGTGTTGGTGGTAAATACTACCACAGAGAGGATTAAAACATGTTAGACAAGCGCCTTCTAACTCTACAAGATATGCTTGATATACAAGATAGATTGAATGAGATCACGGTGTCTAATTGGAAGGATTCACTCACGGTAGATCATTACCGTGTGGCGATGTTTGCCGAGTTTTCAGAGTTAATGGATTCTGTGAGCTGGAAGTGGTGGAAGAAGTGTGATAATCATGATGTGTGGAACCTCAAAGTTGAAGCCATCGATATCCTACACTTCGCCCTGTCGGTCTTGATCCTTAATGGGTACCAGAACCATTATGAATGTAGTGGTGACTTGAACTGGGGATACATGCCCAATGAAATAGTACGTGTCAAGATATCATCCGACGATGGACAGTTAAACCATAAAGAGTTTATCGCCTCCGCCCTATCCATGCTTGGATCAAGCACTGAAGTGGCATATGATGCATTCTTCCGGTCTGTTGGTATGACTGCTGAAGAGATATCAGCAATCTACATCGCCAAATCAACACTCAATGAAATCCGCCAACACCAGGGGTACAAGTCTGGGGACTACACTCGCGTGAAAGGTGGTAAGGACGACAATGAGTGGTTGGAGGGTATAGTCAATGACTACATCGCTTCACCCAATGCCACATGTAGTGATATGAGAAAATCCATATTCACCATGTTCGAGTGTAGCCTTGAGGACTATACATGATAGTGTATAGTGTGACCAACAGTGGGCGGAGGTTCCGCCCATCTGATTGGATTCAAAGGCTCACCGGCCTAATGTCTACGTTTGACGAAAGCAAGAGACTAAAGTATAATGAAATGCTGAGACCGGTATGTGATATTACAGGGGTATGCTGTATGCATGTATCCGTTGACCTCAAGAAAACATGTCCAGAACTTTACAAACACGTCATGCGTTTTGTGGCGGATAATGACTTACAGGTAAATCATGATGGCTAAGAAGCGGAAGAAGAAAAAGAACAAGAACAAGAAGCTTAAGAAAATCACTGAAAAGGCTCGTAACCCAGTTGCGAAATTTGCCAGTAAATTTAACAAATCTGGTTTCTTCAAGGACGATACCAAGTACGACCGTAAGAAGAAGCACAAAAACAATAACTTAGAATAGGAGATCAATCATTTGAACGTAAAGGACGAAATCTGTTTACCAGTAGACTACGTTATGGAGCGCATAAATGAAAACTACAAGGATAAAAACAGAAGGGCCACCATCATAATAAACGACGACGTGAGAGTCAAAAAAAGTATTAGGGTAAAGACCTTCCGGCACAAGGGCGTCATCTGTGCCCACTGTAACGCCAAACCAACCTACGTTAGATTCCGTAGATCAATAGAGAGACCTGACAGGCTCTACTTCCAAATCATAGGCCATCGTGAAGATGGCACACAATTCCACATAACAGTAGACCACATTGTCCCAAAGGATGCTGGTGGGTCGAATAGGATTGAAAACCTCCAACCAATGTGTAATCAGTGTAACTCTCGTAAGGGTAACAAGAAGACCGTCAATATCGCCAGGATTTACAATCTCAATGAAGTACTCGATGACATCGCTAGATTGTATGAAGATGATGCCGGTATAGAACACTTCCGTAACACGAAAAAACGATTAATGAAATTTAGGTGTAGACAACACGCCAGGAACTGTGCTATGATCCTGTCTGATCAGTTAGAAGATATACTGAGGAACATCTACAGGCGATATGGATACGAAGTAACGGTAAAGGATTTTACACCACGTCTAGTTCCAGAGGGTATCAAACTGTGAATTGAGGAGGTGGAACTGATGACAAGAAGCATGGTAACAATAGTTGGGGTAACGGGCCTGATGACGACCACGACGGTAAGCATGGTAAGGACGAATAAAAATTTGACATGAGACCCAAGGTAGGGATATAATGATCCCTACCTCATTTAGGAGAGACGATATGATTGCCCAAAAACTGTTAGAACTACTGGTTATACTGAGCATAGGATTTACAATCATTGGGGTTGCCTGGCTGGCAACGGACTTATTGGTGGGGGTGTCATTAATATTCGGATCACTAATCATAGGATTTGCATCATTAGGAGCACAGTGTGGTAAATAGGAAGCTCAGATATTATCACAAAGAACAACCTGTGATAATCAATATCCGGTACGTGGAACGTATTTACGGCACCCTGGTAGACTTCACTGATGACACGATCTCTATAGTATATGACGGTCATAACAAAGCAGTACATGAACACACTTACGAGGAAGTTACTTTAAGCACACTATCGATTAAGTATACCGCCCCAGACAAATACGAGGGCACCGAAGGCTACCAGAAGGAAGCTGAGGTCAACAAGGAGCGTCTGGAGCTACGATTGGACATTATGTTTGGCCGAGGCAAGCCGAACAGCAGAACACCCGCTAAGCAGTCTGAGAAGCCTGTGAGGCGTAGGAGAAGAAAGTCTAGGAAGGACAATGGCGGTCAGGGGTAACCTGATCATTCTTAAGTAGTATCATAAGAAGGAGAGTAATATGTCGAGTGTACCTCAGCGACGTAACACCAAACCCGCTTACAAACAGACTCGTGAAGAGAACCTGAAGCGGAAATTTGAACGTGCTTCCAAAGCACTTCGCCGCCGTATTGGCAAAAACCTGCGAGGCCGTGAACGTAAAGCGGTTGAAATCGAGGTATGCTTCATTCAGAAGCGAATTCAGGATTATGGATTCCGGTCCAGCACCCCTGTCACCCCATTGATTCGGGAGCTTGATTCGCTAGTTCGATAAATCACTATAATGTTCACCCTGCATAAATACATGTAAGGTGAATATATGAAAATAGACGATTTATTAATGGAAGCAGCACCCAAGCGGAAGAAGGTAATCCGTAAAGGGAAGACTGTCATACGTAAGAAGTGCCCACCAGGCTTTAGATTGGTCGGTAACCGATGTGTACGTCAGAAATCCTCTGAACGAATCGCAAGACGCCGTGGTGCACGTAAAGGTAGCCGTAAGGGTAAAGCAGCCCGTAAGAGAAATCTGAAACGGAGCTTGAAAATCAGAAGCCGTAGAGGGCTTAAGTAGCATATTGGTCCTCTATTCTGGAGGACCAATGTTAACCGAAATCACAAACCATACGAAGACCATCGTTCTTAACGGTCAAGAACTCGAACTGCCATACAGAACTGATCCACAGACCCTTGTGGAAGAAGTTCTGTTGAATGGCGTTTGGGTAGTTTTATCATCAATCACAAAAGGAGAAGCAAGTGAGTGAAATTCAATTGAATGCAGAACAGCGCGAAGTTCTGAAGAAAGCCGTTGAAGAAGGCGTCAACAGCAAATATCGTGTGCAGTCTGAGACTGACCTACAAAAGGCTATTGCCGACCGTATGAAGGATGAGGTTCAGGTACCACCTAAGCTCTTCCGCCGTCTGGTCACCCTGGCCTACAAGGCAAATGGCGATGAAGTCAATGCCGAGACCGAAGAACTTCTGGACCTGGCCGAGGAAGTGGGTGTGTACAGTCACAACCCGGATGAAGACCCCGGCTAATGAAGTTCCACCATATCACAGCCGTCCTAGGTTCAGCACAGAAAACAAATCATCTGTTTAGTGTTATCTGGGGCGGTAATGGGTGGGCACCAGTACAATAAGAATCATGATTTGGTGTTGATGAGTTTGAAAATCTATATCGTATGTATGAGTTGGGAGAGTTCGACATGAAATTGTCAGAGTTTATGAGTGCACACCTGTTATGAACTTTTATATAGTCCGAATTGATAGTAATATAATATCTAAGTTACAAGTCAGAAAGGTTATTGATGGTGTCATCGATCCAGATAATAACATCACCACCATACTATATTTACAACGAAACAACTATAGTGGATTACTGTTACATTCACTTACTTCTGGTATGTCTGAATATATCGTAATGGACGGTGTAAATAATCTATGGCGGAGTGATTGGTTCCATATGTTTAATAACCCTACCTCCCCTACACATAAAGAGTTCTTTAAAGTATATAATGAGTCAGTTGAAGTCAACAAGATGTCAGTTAGTCTTTTCATGCGAGCATATACGTTATGAGCCTGGTTCTGCTAAAGGCACCAGAAGATTGTTATATAAGGATTGTATTCGACATCCTACCAGACACTACCGCAAAGATTTTCGACCTCTCACGTAAAACTATTTTCGTCTATGATGAATTTTCTATTGAACGAAGAGGCGAAGCGTTTGTCGGATATAATGGAAGGTTTGGAGCGTCGGAGATACATATGCTCATAATCGATACTGTGGGTAACATCTATACATACCACGCACAATCCAAACAAGATTTGAAAGACCTGATGAGGATTTACACAATCAACCAGGCAGATGAGTCTCTTGATATAGATGACTTCATCAACACATTGAGGATATAGGATGACTGAACCAACAGAGGAACAAATAAGACAGCGGATGAAAGATACCGGTTTAGATTGGTATAATGTCAGGGAACAGCTAAGAGAAGAGAAGTACGGTGAAAAGCCACCAGCAGGATATCAATCCTGTGGTGATTATTGGAAATCGTATTAAGGAGAATTAAATGTTTATAGATGCAGTTCACGCAGGGGATGACATCATAACATGGGTGAGAGACGATGTAGGTGCTCTTCATATGTTAACCGACCCCGCACCATATTATGCCTACGTTAAGGATGATAATGGTACAGAGATGTCAATGTTTGGTGATAAGGTTAAGCGACATGACTTCCAAACTAGAGGTGAGTACAACAGGTTCGTGGATTCTCATATCCATATATTCGAAAGCGATATCACCGCACTCCACAAGCATCTATCCGACACATACTTCAATGCACCAGACCATACACCCAACGTAGGATTTCTCGATATCGAAACCGATTATGATTTAAAACGTGGTACCGGTTATCCAACACCAGACAATCCATTCGGTATCATCAATGCCCTATCACTATACGATAAGACCCGAGACGAGTTTCACCTATTGTATGTGCATAACGTGCCGGTGAGAATCGATACCGGGGAAGATGTCGTCCACATGCACCAGTGCCAAACCGAGAGACAGTTGCTCGACATCTTCTTCATACTGATAGAAGACATCGACATTCTATCCGGGTGGAACAGTGAAGGTTATGATATACCCTACATCGTTCTGAGAAGCCGGATGTTGTATGGCGAAGCTGCTGCTGATAGAAAGTTCTGTCGTGCTGGGTTTAAGCTTAAAGAGCAAACAGGCAAAGACAAGTTTTATAATGAACGCACCAAGTATGTCCTGGTCGGAAGGGTACATCTCGATTACATGGAGCTGTACGAGAAGTTCACATTCATTCAACAACCATCTATGAAGTTGGAGAACATTGCCCAGGCAGAATTAGGCTACGGTAAGATCAATTATGATGGTGACCTGGGTGAGCTGTACCGAACTGACATCAAGAAGTTCCTCGAATATAACTTACACGATTCTCGGTTACTACGTGATCTTGAAGAGAAGAAGAAACTGATTCAGTTGGCTGTTCAGATGTCACGTAAGGCAACGATCAAGATCAACGAAGTCATGGGCACCATCAAGTTCCTCGAACATGCTATCAGGAACTACGCACACTTTGAACGCGCACAACCAATCGTCCTACCTGATCGTGGTGATGGTGATAAAGAAGGTAAGTTCATCGGTGCCTGGGTTGCTGATCCTGTAACGGCTCGATACGGGTGGGCGTCGTCAATCGATTTGGCCTCACTATATCCTGCTATCCTTCGTTCGCTCGGTATGAGTCCTGAGACATTTATTATGCAGTGTGACGGACGCGAAGCCGACTTCCTAAGGATTATCGAGGGTAATAACGACGAAGATGGCATCATCATTCATATGAAACAATCTGGTGATGTATTACAGACAACACCTGCTGATCTACGTGAGCTGATCAAAGAAGAAGGCTACACAATGTCTGCCAATGGCAGCATCTTTAACGGTGAGGTTGGATTGATCCCCGAGGTACTTGGTGTGTGGTTCGCTGAACGTAAGCGTACCAAAAACATGTCGAAGGAGTTCTTCAAGAATGGTGATAAGGAAAAGGGATTGTATTACGACATGCTCCAGTACATCTACAAAGTTCAATTGAACTCTTTGTACGGTGCGATATCAAACAAGTATAGTCGGTTCTTCGACTTGGACATTGCTATCAGTGTGACCCTGACCGGTCAATACATTAACAAGTTCCAAGCCTGGAAGTCTGACCAATTGATGAGGGAAGTAAATGAAGCATCCAAATGAGATAGAGGGATTGTTCCCTGACGGTAAAGGTGGGTACAAGTATGGGGTGTATTCATCCGACTCTACTATCTATGGTGATACTGACTCAGTGTATATCGATCTCGGTAGCGTATTCGATAAGGATGCTGATGAGAAAGATGTTATCGAGCTGGCCGACTTCATCGGTGATGAAGTTAACAAAGCATTCCCAGCATTCATGAAGGATGTGTTCAATGTGCCAGAAGCTTGGAACTCGATCATAACAACAGAGCGTGAGGTTGTATCTGACAAGTCGATATTCCTGAACAAGAAGAAATACATCATGCATGTGATCAACGATGAAGGTATCACCGTCGATAAGATGAAGATCATGGGTGTCGAAATCAAGAAGACAGACACACCTATCGTGATCCAAGACTTTTTGAAAGAGTTGATCGATATGATACTCAACCATGCTGAGTTCGACGATATCACAGCGTTTGTTGACGACTTCAAGATCAAGTACTTTACGATGGACATGTTCACCATCGGCAATCCGAAGACAATTCGAAACCTGACCAAGTACGAAGATAAGCTGGAAGAACAAGGGGACTTCAAAGGGTTCCCACAACATGCAAGAGCGTCGATGGTCTTTAACGCCTATAGCGGTGATCAGGATGCCCCGATAACATCTGGTGCAAAGATCAAGATCATTTACATAAAGCATAAAGACATGGACTATATTGCAATACCATCAGATATTACAAAGATACCCGAGTTCTTAGAGGGTGTTGATATAGACTACCACAAGCAGTGGGAATCGGTGCATAGGAAGGTAGAGGCGTACCTGAAACCGATTGGCCTGGATAAGAAATCCAGAAACGAGGCATTAACGGCATCCTTGTTTGATTTTTAAGTGTCGTTACGTAGGCAGATATACTCATCAAGTGCTGTTAGTACCAATCTTAATTGTGTAGCAATGTTTGGTGAGTACTCTTGGTAGTATTCTACCTTGAGAAACAGGTCGTCCAACTCGTGATCGAGTTCTCCGGCATCCATAGTGTCCCACTTCGTTTTCAGTTTAATGAAATCGATGTTTGATTCAGAAAGATGTTGAACTTTGTTCATGGTTAGGACTCCTAGTATGTGTAGAGTATTTATAAGGCAAAAAGGAGAGCAAAATGCATTTAGAGGTTGTATTTAAAATCTTGAGTGCTATCAACAACGCAGGTATCAAACAGGTCATTCTTGAGAAGAAAGAGAATTCAGTTTTGATACGTTGTGCCGATGAATCTAAATCGGTGATAGTATTTTCAGAGATGGAAGGATCATTCATAGACGAAACCATTGGTGTGCACCGCATATCAACGCTGTTCGACCGTATGAAGCTATTCGATTGTGAGAAGGCAAAGGTAACAACCACGGCTTTTGAAGGGGGGGCCACCAAGGCAATCACAATCAAAGAAGGCCGCAAACGTGTATCATTCACCTGTGCCAAACCTGACACGATTGAAGCACCAAGTGGTATGGTTAACGATGAGATCGTGAATACCATCGTGATAAATAAAGAGCGAGTAGATGAGATACTAAAAGCTATCTTAGCTCTCAATCCAGAGTACGTTTCATTAGAAGGTGATGGTGACGATATCCTGATCAAGCTGTTCGATGGTGTGTCTGATAATTTTACAGATATCATTGGAACAAATACATCAGGTTCGTGGTCCAACCACTGGAAGAAAGAACATTTGGTAAAGCTGCTTCGGCAGGCAACCAAGTCTAATGATGAGGTAATGCTAGGGATAGGTAAGCACGGTATTCTTTATATTGAAGTTGACGAGATCACCTTCATGTTAAGACCACAAGCCGTTTGAGTTTATAAGAGTTCTCAACCTAAAAACATCTTTCACAACTTTCAATGACCAATAGGAGATCAATATGAAAAAGTTAGATATGAGTAAGTTCCGCAAGCAGACCAAAGTGGAACAAGACAAGAAAGCCAACGGTGGCAAAGACCCAAGATTCCTGCCCTACTTCAAACTCGGTGAAAACGAGACAATGAAAGTACGGCTCCTACCAGACGGTGGTGACTCAGGTAGTTACTTCGTCGAATACCACGTCCATGACAATATCCGCGACAACCGCATCAAAACTATGATGTGTTCTAAGAACGTCGGTGAGTATTGCCCTGCCTGTTCTCGTGCCTGGGAACTGAAAGAGGCCGGTAACAAGGAAGAGTCAGATAAATGGCGTAACTCTAGCAAACGTATTGCCCAGTGTATCGTTATCGATAGCCCTATCGAGATACCTGAGAACGAAGATGGTTCGGTCATCAAACTGATCAACATGCCATTCCACATGTGGGATAATTCCCTGGAAGGCATTATGAACGGTACTGTTGATGACCCATTCGATTTCGAAAATGGTAACAACTTCGTCATCAAACTTACCAAGCTCGGTAAGAACAACCGCTACGATAAGTGTTTCTGGGAAGCCAAGACTTCTGAACTTCCTGAAGATGTACTCGAAGCACTGTTGGATGATGCTAATGAGTTCCATGACCTGGCAACTCTGGTACCTGAAGGCGGTGCCGCTGAAGACGTGCTGGCCTGGATGGAAGCTGCTGATGAAATTCTGGCCACACCTCAGAATGAAAATGGTTATAAGAAACCAGCAACCAGTACAAAGGCTTCAACTCCAGAAGCCAGTACAGATGCACAAGAAGAACCTGAAGCTGCGGTACCTGAAGAGGCTGACGCTACACCTAAGAAGTCATCCAAAGACTTGCTGGCTGCATTGAAGGCCAAGCGTGGTGGGACTTCATAAAACGGTTTATTAATCGTTTCTCCAAAAAGGTCACCTCGGTGGCCTTTTTTTGTTGACAATTGTAAACTACCCTGGTAATATGTAATTTCACTCACAGGAGAACATGAGCCGAGACAGAAAACCTCAACTTAATGTTCAAATAATTGTAAAATGGGGTTGACTCCCTACCCAATCCGGGGTAAAATAGCTACACACTTCAACAACAAGGAGACGAAGATGTCAAAGCAAGCAGCAGGTTCAAACGAAATTACGGTAACACTTCGAAATGCATCGAAGTTGATCGCCCCGATCTTGGCAGATGAGAACAGTCATGCACCCATCTACCTTCATTCATCACCCGGCATCGGTAAGTCATCACTTGTTGCACAAATCTGTGAAGAGCATAGCCTTGGTATGGTTGACCTTCGCTTGGCGATGTTGGAGCCATCAGACATCGGTGGTATTCCTTATGTAGTGCAAGAGTCTGGTGAAATGCGATTCTCTACACCATCATGGTTTCCTGAAGACCCAGATAGTAAGGGCATCATCTTCCTTGATGAGCTGTCTAATGCTAACGTCAGCACTCAACACGCCGCTTACCGCCTGGTACTGGATCGCACCATCCAAAACGGTCGCAAACTGCCACCAGGTTGGAAGATCGTTGCTGCTGGTAACCTGAAGTCTGATAAGACAGGTGCCAAAGAAGTTGCACCTGCCCTGGCCAATCGCTTCGGTATGCACTTATTCATTACTGCCAACGTGGATGACTGGACTGCTTATGCAATCAGTCGTGGTCTGAACGAACAGATCATTGGATTCTTGAACTTTCGTAAAGATGCCCTGTATCGCTTCGATCCATATAAGAACGACATGGCGTTTGCATCACCCCGCTCATGGGAACAAGCGTCTTACCTGATGAATGTCGGTTATGACGAAGAAAGCCTGAACATTGCCCTGTCTGGCTGTGTTGGCCAAGGTACCACTATGGACTTCGATGTTTTCCGCAAGTACTACAGCAAGTTGCCTGACTTCAACAAGGTCATGGATGGTGAAATGGAATACCAGATTCCTACCGATGATATCGGTATCACATTTGCGGTAGTATCGAGCCTGATCTTTTGCATGATCGATAACTACGACAACGATGCTCGCATGAAAGTGCTGTTGGACGATGGTGGTCTGGTTAGCCAGCTCGGTGATGACTTCAAGATTCTGTTGTTCAAGAGCATCAAGAACTCTACGAAGCGTGAAGTTTTCATGAAGCTCATCAGCAAGTCGAAGAAAATCTTCGCAGAACTGATCAAATACATCCCTGACTAATGTGACTGTTGGTATAGGTGCTAGAGAAAGGGGTCTTCGGACTCCTTTCCTTGTTTTAGCAGTTGACATGATGAACTTAACCATGGTAGGATAGTCCTACAGTTAAACAGGAGAACAACATGACCGATACAACAATGACACAGCAGACGGAAGAGTCAGCATCAAAGAAGGGTGAATTTGATCACAACCCAAGTGCAGCCAAACCGATTGAGGTCACTGAAGAGCTGAAGAAAGCTCTACTGAATGCCAAGATCGACCTTACACTGAAATATCCGTTCATGGGCTTCCTGGTGATGTCTTGTAACTATTACTACACAAATGATCTGCCAACAATGGCAGCAACCACCATCCCAACATCCACAGTGTTCATCAACCCAGATTTTATGATGAATATCTTGAAGAATCGTAAGGAACGTGCCTTTGTATTGGCTCACGAAATCCTTCACATCTTCTTGGATCACATCGGTCGCCAGCGTGAGCTGACCTACCACCCAATGCTGTGGAACATTGCAGCCGATTACTGTATCAATTCATATCTGAAGCATATGGATACTGCCGAGAAGACTTTGGCTATGCCAGACTTTGGCCTGTATGATGTCAAGTACAAAGATATGTCATCTGACGCTATCTACCATGATATTTTGGAAGAGGCTAAGAACAGCCTTGAAAAAGCTCTGGAAGAGTTTGGTGAGCCAGGTGATGGTGAAGAAGATGGTGAAGAAGGTGGTCAGGGTGGTGAAGGTTCAGGCGAAGGCAAGGGTAAGAAGCCACGTCCATTCGATCATATCAGCCAGGAAGAAGTTGGCGCAGCCACCAAGGCCGAGAACAAGCAGAAAATCTCTGCCGCTGTTGGTCAGGCTTCGGCTGATGACCGTCAGGCTGGTTCTGGTTCTGCCGGTCTGCTTCGCTTGTTCGAGAATATGATCGAGCCAGTTATTCCTTGGAAGAACTTGTTACAAGACTTCGTAACCGAAACAAGCCGCAACCGTTACACGTACAACCGTATCAGCCGTCGCTCAAACACTGTTTGTTTCCCGACCATGACCGGTGACCACATCAAACTTGCGTTTGGTGTAGATACCTCTGGCTCAATGTCAGCAGCAGACCTGGGTGAGGCTATGACCGAACTTGCATCAATCATGGACACATACGAGTCGTGGGATATGGATTTGATGTCTTGTGATACGAAAGCCCATATCATCGACAGCTTCAACAGCGAAGATGGTGACGATTTCACCTCAGTCAATAAAGAATTGGTGGGTGGTGGTGGTACCGACATGGCACCGATGGTTGATATGGCTAACGAAATGGATGACGAGCCAGCGTGTATTGTCATCGTGACCGATGGGTACATCCCCGAGCAGTCAGTAGAGACTGCAATTGATGGCATTCCAGTGCTGATGATCGTAACTCGTGCTGGTAATAAAGACTTGAACGTCGAAGGCGCTCAAGTAATCCACATCAACGACGAATAGGAGACCTAATGGAAGCCGGTAATAAAGTTGACATTCTACGTAAGGATATTAGGCCGTTAGAACATCGCCAATATCCTGTACGTGGTACCGTAACCCACGTGGATGGATTATACATTTATGTTCGTCCATCGTGGTGCTCATGGGAAATAGAATTGTACTCATGGGAAGTTAAACTAGTAAAGAATGGAGAGTATGATGGTACAGTATAAATTGAGGTTTAAGTTTGATGGGTTTCATGTTGATGTTGAACATTATTGTAGGGTTGGATCAGATGCCTTTGTTGTGAAGGATTGTATAGAAGCCTATGACGGTTACTATCAAGAAGACCCTGGCCGTGTTGTGTACAATCTACGTGCTGCCTGGGGTGTTAATGTTACGGAGGTGCCTCGTGGTTAAATCTGAAATATTAGCGGAGGCTGAGGATAGTATCAAACGGGCCATTAAACAGAATGGCCCGTTCACTCACAACTTAATATCGTTGACACTGGGTGATGTTGCTGATAGACTCGGTAACAAGTATGCCAATGACCTAATCGATACTTTCGGTCTCGAAGATTTAGGTTGGCACAAACAGCCGGTACCTGATGATTAGGCACAGGATGAACTATTCTAGGAGAATATGATGCAATTACATTTTGATTTTGAACTAAAGCTTTGGAATGACCTGATGAACTTGGTGAACACCAACGAGGCATTCTATTTTAAAGATCATGTGATGGATGGTATCACTTATCGAGTATTTTCATATCGCCTGGCACGTTACCAGGACTTCGTGCTACCCAATGCTATGGAGTGTCGTGGTCATATGTTTGAAATGAACGCCAACGGATCACCAGCACGTCTGGCATCCCTCCCGTTCCCCAAGTTCTTCAACTTGAATGAGAATCCATTGACCGATGACTCGGTGTTGGATTTGACATCATTCAAGAATGTATGGGATAAGGCTGATGGTTCTCTGATCTCTACTTACCGGCACGGTGAGAAGCTGATGCTGAAGTCCAAGACTTCACTCACCTCTACACAGGCCCAGGCAGCTATGGTTTGGCTTGACCAACCAGAGCAGATAGAACTACGCCTTGAACTAGACAGACTTACGAATGCCGACTACACAGTTGTCATGGAGTGGGTAGCACCCGACAACCGGGTCGTTATTGGATATGAAAAGCCTCACTTGATTGTCCTTGGTATTCGGGATCATATGTTAGGCATCCGTGTCGATGATGAAATGATGCTCGACGATTCCATTCTGAATAATTATCGAGTAAAATCATTTGATATCAAGGGTGACACTCGTGCGTGGATTGATGCCGCTTATGACAAGCAGAAGATTGAAGGCTTTGTCGTTCAGCTTGAAGATGATTCTATGTTCAAGCTGAAGACTAAGTGGTACCTGGAACGTCATCGTATAAAATTCAACCTAAGCTCGCCTAGGGCTTTGTTTGAGGCAGTCATTAACGAGACCATTGATGATGCGAGATCGGTGATCCACGACGATCCTGTGGCCTGTAAGATCATTGATAAGGCCATAGATATGATAACTACACGTCATAACCACATCATCGCTCAAGTTGAGGCGTTCTATGCCGCTAACAAGGATAAGGACCGTAAGGAGTTTGCCATTAAGGTATTCTCTGAAATGGATTGTAAGGGTGTGGCCGGACTATGTATGTCCATGTATCTAGGGCACGATGTAGATTATAAGGTGTTCGCCCTCCACTCACAGAACTACAAAACTGTATATGGACTTTCACAGGGATGTTTTATGATGAATGAGGAATAAATACAAGCTATGACTATGACTATAATAAACCATGATATGATGGTAGACCGAATTAAAGACGATATCGCCAGCGGTGCAAGGGTAAAAAATGCTATGGACGATGTAAGGATGACAGTGTATAATGACACGTCATCTGGCTATTTGGCCATGGTAAACCGTGATGTACTGGGTGGATGGATTGAAGAAGACGATAAACAACACAAACATGATCGTAAGTTGTATAAATTGACTAACAAGGCAAAGGCAATTATACGTAAAGAACTCATCATGGAACTGAAATCGACTTCATCTAAGCTACTTGGTCACAACATCAGGCAACCAAGACCGACCAAACGTAGGGATAATCGTTAATTAGATCAACAACTTAGGAGGATAACATGACTGGAATCAACATTCCAAAGTCCGCATTAGTGGTACTTATCGGCGCAATGGGTACTGGGAAGAGCACATTTTGTAAGAAGCATTTTGCGGAACATCAAGTGGTATCCTCAGACCTCATTCGACAACAGTTGAGTGGGGACTTTGAAGATCAACGTTATAACGACGCTACGTTTACAATCCTCTATGCCATCGTAGAGGAACGAGCAAAGGCTGGACTGACAACTATCATCGATAGCACCGGCAGTCGCGGTCTGATACAACGTGTCTATGATATTGCCAAAGAACAAAAGCGACCGCTCATGGCCGTTCAATTCCCTCACCTACATCCAGAAGAAGTCACACATGAACGTATGAAGCATCGGTGGCACTATCTTCACGCCTATCATCGCCAGGTTACCCGGATAGATGAGACCGTCCTACCGAAGCTATATGATCACGTCAAGATCGAGCAGGTTGATGATGTGTATGTGACCTTCGCCGGTAACTCTGGGGATGATCATATCCTCGACCCCGACAAGCATTATGTTGTCATCCCTGATCTTCATGGTGATATCGATGCACTCGAATATTATCTTAGGGACTATCCACATCACCAATACATATTCTTAGGTGACCTGGTAGACCGTGGTAAGTCATCACGCCGAACATTCTATCGAGTGTTGGGACTACTCCATGCCGGTCGGGCACACATCGTCAAGTCAAACCATGACAAGAAGTTGGCACATTACTTCCGTAAGTGGCAGAAAGACCCAGATTACATGTTAGAACTGTCTGTGGAAGATGCAAGTGGATATGTCAGTACTAACCCACCGACATACGATATGAAATTGGCACATGGCCTCAAAGGAACCATCGATGAGTTCTTTACATTGGAACCTATAGAAATGGATCGATATGCTGCCGACTTCATCGACTACTACGATAACATCGCTCAGTATTACCTGACTATGAAGGATGGTGGGTATACTCACTTCTTCGTTCATGCTGGTATCAACAAGCACCTGGCCATGGGTATGTGCCCTCGTGGATCGACTGACGAATCAGCCGTGGTGTATAAGGCACCGGACTCGGTTGACCTGTTATCAGAATTCGTACTGGACCACCTGGTCGACGAACAGGTAATGTTGCACGTCGGGCATACGTTCACCTATCATGAGTACACGGTAGAAGAGAGCGATTTCAATCCTAATCACCAGATCGTATGGCACGACATCGGGTTAGGTAAGCGGGAATACGATCATCTACCGATGCTGATGAAACTATGATAACAGCATGGCATAGCAACCCAACCATCCGTGCATTCAGAGACATGCACAACGAATATCATGGGGTAGTAGAAGATGTCGAGACTCAGGTTGATAAGGTTGTATCTAATGCATTCAAGATGCACATAGATTTTGGTAATGAGGAAGAGGGCGAACAGGCATATAACAATGCAGAATACGAGGCCAAGACTGACGCAGTATCAGTAGTATCTAACATGAAGATGTGCTTCAGAGATATCTTCGACGGTATAACTCAATTCTTGGATGCCGTGGCGACCGCCGATGACGATGAACTCATCGAAGCCATCACAGAAGAGAAAGAGATTTATAATTACATTGAGGAACCAAGTATTATTTTACAAGGGGCATATGCTGCCTTATACAAACTTTAGGAGAATGTTATGGATATGAAACACGTAAGGCCAAACAAGGTGCAAGAGCTGTACGACCAGAGTTACATGTTCTACGTGATACCCTCTGTTTATAATGAGGTTAGTGTTTGGGCCAACAAAGCATTCCCACAAGGAACGGCATCACAAATAGGCACGGATTTGAATGGTATTCTATCTTTACTCACGGATCAGATCGAAGAACGATTCATGCTCAAGTTGAAAATCAATCTACTAACCGATGCCGAGCAGATCGAGTTGATCACGATGGAATATACTCTGTATAACCACATCATCACACCGTCTGATGACGTTACCGTGGCATACATAGCTCTCAAACTATGAGTGAGTTGATCGATGAGTATCTAAAACTCCGTGAGGCATATCACATTTCTGATGCAACATTTGTCACAAAGATATCAATAATGAATATCAGCAAAATGGTATCCTTCATAAACACGATATCAGATAATGAGTTCATGGAGGTTTACAATTACGAATCAGAGGGGTATCCAAATAACCGCCCATACTTTGCACGGGTGCTTTTTGGGATGCGAGTTAGAAAATCCCAACGTCTAAGAGACTTGGTTAAAATAGTGGAGAAAATGTAATGTCCTTAACAGAACTACCTGAGATTTTAGTAACACAGAAAGCCAATATAGCTTTGAATGTTGCTATCGATTTTATAAACGACCGAACAGAAGAAAGCGACACCCTGGCATTCCTTGCCATCACCAACCTTTACGATGTGTTATGTCACTACAATCAACGTAAGATGATGGAACCTATTATGGATAGACTGTATTCAGCATACGTCGATGAAACAGAGGCAGAGAAGTTCTGTGCACCGATCATTGACTATATTTGTATGGTTGATCATGTATTAGAATCATCAACAATGGTCTTTGTTAGCGGAACCGACACCCAATAAAACTGTCCAACTAAATACAACAATCGGAGGATCAATGAAAGACAAGTTCGTTCATGCACATATGAAATGTGCATACGTGTATGGGCAATTATCTTACTGTGAGAGGCTAAAAGTTGGATGTGTCATAGTCAAAGATAATAGGATCATATCGATAGGATACAACGGAACACCGCCCGGCCAACCGAACGTTTGTGAATGTGAAAACAACTCAACGCTCCCAACAGTGCTACATGCAGAACTAAACGCTATCGCCAAGCTCGCCAAGAGTAATGAGTCTGGAGATGGAGCTACTGCGTTCGTAACACATGCACCGTGCCTGCCGTGTTCATTACTAATTAAATCATCAGGAATAAAGGAAGTCTTCTACACTGAAGCCTACCGTATCACAGACGGGATCGACTTTCTACAAGATAATGGCGTCAAAGTGCAGCAAGTTAACAAGGAGAATGTATGCCAACAGATAAACACGACACCCAGTTCCAAGACCTCTTCCCAGAAGAAGTTTGGAGCAGTACGTACAGGGACCATAACGATGATCACGTTGATACAACGTTCCGTCGTGTCGCTAGTGCAATGGCTCAATGCGAAAAGGAAGAAGTAAGACAGCACTGGGAAGACCAGTTTTATGATCTACTAACAGAATTTAAAGGCACAGCCGGTGGCCGAATCTATTCTAATGCCGGTACCGAGTGGGGAGGCACTACATTCATCAACTGTATTCAGGGCGACACCAAAGTACACACTGATAAAGGGGTGTTTCCTGCTAGAACATTGGTAGGTAAAACAGTCAATACATTAGGTATTGATAATAAGTATCGACCAGCCGAATGGCATTCATATGGCCAACAACCGCTGTTTAGGGTATTACTCTCAAATGGAGATACCCTAGAAGCCACTGAAGGACATGAATGGGTTGTTACTAAACCTAGAGGAGGATATGAGCGTGTCACTACTAAACATTTGGTAAATTGTAACATTCCCTTTGGATGGTCTAATGATATAGAGTATGATGATGAATCATACTTGGAAGGTATAAAGCATGGTATATGTTATGGTGATGGTTCATTATATAAGGATCATAAAGACGAGATATTTTGTGTGTTAAATCAATTCGATGATAGTAGACATCTCGTAGTTGATTATTTTGATTATTTCAGAACAAGTCAATATAAAAATGATCCTATGGGTGTTTATACTGTTCGTGGACTCCCACAACATTACAAACAGTTACCAACGAATCAAAATGTTAGCTACATGCGGGGATTTATAGCAGGACATATATCAGCAGACGGATGTGTAGACTCTCGTGGTAGCGTTGTATTACATTGTGCTGATAAGGATGCTTTACAATCAATTCGATTATTGGCGGCTAATGTTGGTATAGCTACATGTTCGTTGAGAAAAGAGAGATCACATAATCCATTCACTGGCGGAAAGGCAGAATTATGGAAACTCACATTCATAAAGAAACAGTTCCACGGCGACCCTAGATTGATATTGAAAAAATCTCATATTGATAAGATGGCTGCTTCTCCAGTCCCCAAGATGAACCAAACCATAAAGGTTGTAGCAGTAGAGCCTACTAATCGTATAGAAGAAGTTTTTTGTTGTGTTGAACCAGAGACACACACTATGGTGATTGGTTATGGTATATTGACGGGTCAATGCTTTGTTGGCCCTCGTGGTGATTACGATATTGATTCAATTGAAGGCATCTATGCACATCTACTATCACAATCCTTAACCCTCAAGTCAGAAGGTGGGTGGGGTGAGAACTTCAGCTATATCCGCCCCCGTGGATCATTCATACATGGTATCGGCGTTGAGTCGCCCGGAGCCGTGAAGTATATGGAGCTATTCGATAAAGCTTCAGACATCATCACTGCCGGTTCTGGGAAGAAATCGAAGAACAAGAAGGCTAAGGGTAAGATTCGCAAAGGTGCCATGATGGGTGTGATGGATGTATGGCATCCAGACATCTTAGAGTTCATCACCGCCAAGCAACAGGCTGGTCGTCTAACCAAGTTCAACATATCGGTCAACTGTACTGATGACTTTATGGCTGCGGTAAAGAATGACGAACAATGGGAGCTGATCTTCCCGAACACAAAGTTCGAAGCATATAAGGCCGAGTGGAACGGGGACATGGCGTTGTGGCAATCGAAGGGTTATCCAACGGTCGTCTATGACACTATATCAGCCAAAGAGTTGTGGGATAAGATCATGCAGGGTACATACAATCGTGCCGAGCCTGGTGTGTTGTTCCTCGACAGGGCTAATTATTTCAATCCTTTAAACTACCTTGAGAAAATCTTTGCAACCAATCCATGCTTTCATCCAGAAACAGTTATAGAAACCTGTGATGGGCCAGTGATGATTAAGGATATCACAGCACCCACACACGTATATTCTATGGACTCTGATGGCTCATTAGTTATGAAACGTGCATCTGCATCTTGGATAACAAGAACCAATACAGAAACGCTAACTATCACCACCAATACTGGATCACAATTGACAGTCACCCCAAATCATAAAATATATGTTACAGGGGTTGGGTATGTTGAAGCAAAGGATTTATCAGTAGGTGATAATCTAGTTCATCTGTGCCGCACTCGTAGAGGAGCTGCATATTCTCATGCGACGTTGACTAGATATGGTTGTGATAATGATCACCAAGAGCAATGTGAGGCTTCTGGGAGATTCATTAGTGGTATAGGTAGTAATAAGGGAAAGAAGACGATTGTTCCAATGCCAGATCATCTACGAACAAACCTAAAGAACCAGTATGTTCGTATTGTATCAATATCAGAAGGCCCAAAAACTGATGTATACGATATTACAGTAGAGGATACCCACAATCTGGTTGCTAATAATATAGTGGCACATAATTGCGGTGAACAAACTCTCAGCCCAGGCAACGTTTGTTGTTTGGCCAGTCTGAACATCACCCAGTTCATAAACAAGACATTCACTGATCTGAATTACAATGCCATCAAGAAGTATGCAAAGATCATGGTTCGTTTCTTGGATAACGTTCTAAGCACATCTGGTGCACCGTTGCCAATCTACAAAGAGACAATGCTCAATAAGCGTCGTATCGGTTGTGGTATTCTCGGATGGGCATCTGCCCTGTATATGCTGAAGGTTCCATTTGCTTCAGAACGTGCCGCTGAGATTCGTGAGAAGCTGATGAAAACAATGTCCATCGCTACCTACGAGGCGAGCATCGACCTGGCCATAGAGAAGGGTAAATTCCCCCTCTGTGATCCACAGGCTCACGCTGACGCCCCGTTTGTTAAGAAGTTAGGGCTGAGCAAAGACTACATGCAAAAGCTCAGCACCACAGGCATACGTAACTCGTCACTTATGTCTGTCCAACCTACCGGAAATACCAGTATCTTCGCCAACGTCGTATCTGGTGGTATCGAACCAGTCTTCATGCCAGAGTACATTCGTACTGTGATCGTGAATACAATGCCCGATGAAATCGCCGATGTTTGTCCTAAGTGGTTCGAAGGTGAGTGGGAAGAGACCGAGCTGTTCAAGTTTGCCAAAGAGGGTGATGAAGAAATCCTACGTGGTGTGTATAACGAAGGTGAATATAATGAAGTGGTCTACAAGATCGATAAGAACCGTGGCCTGACTAGGGAAGTCTTATGTGAGGATTATGGTGTACGTGCAATGAAAGCTCGTGGTGAGTGGGATGTTAACGCTGAATGGGCGAAGACAACTATGAACCTGACGGTTGAAGAACATGTGAGTGATCTCAAGGGCTTTGCCAAATATGTTGACAGTGCTATCAGTAAGACTGTGAACGTCCCGAACGATTACCCATATGATGACTTCTGTAAAATCTACACGGACGCCTATGATACTGGTTACATCAAAGGCATCACCACGTACCGTGCTGGTACCATGGCGACTGTGTTGGCCGAGAAGGAAGATGTGCATACTGAGGAAGAGATCATCCTTGATGATGTCAAACTTCCAAACGATGCCGACGCCAGGGTTAAGGTAATAAAGGCTGAAGGTAAGAAATGGTACTTGACAATGGTGGCACATGATGGTAACTTTAACAGACCGTTCGCTTTGTTCGTTAAGACCAATGCGAAAGAACCTACAGTTCAGACCTCGAATGCAATCGACGGATTATTGGAACTTGCAGTAGAGAAGTGTATCAAACAAGAACATGTAGACAATGTTAAGAAGAAGATATCAGGCGACAACAACTCTGATAAGATTTGTAGAGCAATATCTCTTCTACTGAGGCACGGTGTTTTGATCAAGAATATCGTAAGGAGACTGGACACGTTAGATATCTTTGTTGGTACCTTCCTGTTCCAGATCAAGAAGTTCCTCTCACAGTTCATCAAAGATGGTGAAAAGGTCGAAGGCGAAAGCTGTGGCGAATGTGGAGGACAGGTGATTTATAGTGAAGGTTGCTTTAAGTGCCAGAACTGTGGATCAAGTAAATGTGGATAAAGGAGATGTTATGTTTGCAAGTATCGTACTTTGGAGTATGTTGGCCTTTGGTTTGGGTGGTGTCGCCGTAGCGGTTGACACCAACAACATGATGGAAGGTGGCGAGTAAGTGACAACTGAGGGTTAGTCCATGTGGGCTGGCCCTTATTCTTTAAGAGGAGGAATTTATGGAGATTTCACAGATACATGATATATGGGAGAGTATGGAGGATAGTCATGTTATTACTTATACTTTCGATGATTTTGTACAGTCGTTTAAAGACTGCGGTATTGATGTGGTGGATGGACACACCCCGGTAGACGAGGAAGAACCAGTCGCGTTTGTACCAGAATGCAATTCAGATGATGTTGAAGACCCAGGCATTACTGAGGTTGAAAACGTCCTTCTGTACATGTACAGTGCTGGTGATGGTACCGTTAAAGATTTCAATATGTGCACTGCTGAGGATGATGATGATGTTGATAAGCGATTTGTGTTCATGCATTATGCTGATTCCAACAATTGGACAGCATCATTCAGAAATATGACACGGGCATTCATCGAAGACAATGGTAACGGTATTAAGATCATGTCTGAAGGCCGTGAGCCAATCGAAATGGATTACGGCGAAGCAGTTGACTTCATGATGCTACTACGGTACTATGATGAAGATAGTGGGTTCTCACAGTTTGAAAGCTCACTGCGTAAAATGATTGAAGTAAAATAGGAGGGTTTATCGGTGGCGTCATTTGAGGTTAATATTTGTAAAATACAGGTCGAAGAGCATCCCAATGCTGATGCCTTGGAACTCGCTGTAGTAGGCGGTTACCGGGCTATTGTCCAGAAGGGCAAATACCAAAACGGCGATCTTGTAGTTTACATCCCAGAGCAAGCAGTCCTTCCCGACTGGCTTATCTCTAAACTTGGCCTCGAAGGACGCCTTGCTGGTAAACAACACAATCGTGTTAAGGCCATTAGGCTACGTGGCATCCTGTCACAGGGTTTAGTAATCCCACTAGATCGGGACGACTTTGGAATCTATCTAACGCTGGAGAAAGAGACCGACCAAATAAGCGTGGTCGATGGCGATAATGTCATGGAAGACCTGGGCATCATCAAGTACGTACCACCGGTACCCACCAGCTTGTCTGGAGAAGCATTCGCAGTCGGCATCAACACCCTGGTGAATTATGATGTTGAGAACATCAAGAAGTTTCCAGATGTTCTCCAAGACGGTGAAGAGGTTGTCATGACCGAGAAACTACATGGCACATTCCTGATAGCGGCCTGTGTTGACAGTATGCAGTATGAAACCAGTGATGATGAAGGTACCGGCACATGTCAGTTTTTGGTATCGAGTAAAGGACTGGCGGCAAAAGGACTGGCACTCAAGTTATTGGCACATGAGAACCGTGGCAACTTGTACGTTAAAACGTTTGACAAGTTCAACCTGATGAGCAAGCTATACAAAATGAGAATTCCATACAAGGCAAACGTCTATATCATGGGCGAAGTCTATGGTAAGGGGGTTCAAGACCTCACGTATGGATGTGAACAGAACGAACATGGCTTCCGGGTATTCGATGTCATGGTTACCAATGGTAAGGGTGAGAGACGTTACCTGGACGACGCTGAGCTTGACGCCTGGTGTCTGGAGATGGAGCTTGAAAGAGTACCCGTATTGTACCGTGGTCCATACTCAAATGAAGCCCTGACAGAGCACACCAACGGTAAGGATTCTATTTCAGGAACCAACGTCCGCAAAGGAGTGGTTGTCAAACCAGTGAAAGAGCGGTATAATAACACATGTGGTCGAGTCGCACTGAAGAGTGTCAGTGAAAAGTACTTGCTACGTAAAGGCGGAACGGAGTACAATTAATGGTTAATGTAGAGCGAGTCACTGTTGAAGAGATCAAGAAACGATACCGGACGATAACTCGTTTGATATGGGGCAGCTTTGCTGAAGGCACATGCCTCCATGTTAATACTGCCGCATTGTTCACCAATGACCAGCCAGAACATTTATCACCAGGACAATATGCTGATACTAGAGATGGATTCATTTTCCGTGAGGATGTTAATATGTTCTTGATTGTTAACACAGTAGATTCTTCACAAAGGGCAAGTCTATTTGAAAATACAGTATACGAGATGAAGGAAATGGGTTTCAATGATAGTGACGCCATAATGGCAGCAGTAATAGCATTTTAGGAGAAGAGTTATGGGTAAGCCATTTGTTGAAGTAACAGAACACGGTGTAAGGGTTGTGACTGATGACGGAGAAGATACCTTCATTCCAGCGAACTTCATTACAGGTGTTTCTAAGACCAGGACACGCATAACAGTTTATGGTGTGCTCGATGACTTGATGTTAACGGTCAGTGCCGATGTGTTTCCATCACTACATCATCAGGTGATGACACTGCTTAAACGGCGAACCAGGGCATGGTGATGGAGAGGCCACCAAAACCAACTCCACCCGAGAACCGATCACAGTGCTCGTCGTGTGGGTATACTGCACCAGAGTCTGAATTCAAAAAGAACCACAAGCACTGTTGGATGGGATGGATAGTGATTGCTGTTATAGTAACTATTATGACGGCATTGGTAGGCACTTCGATATGGATTGCCGTAACCGGAGTAACTGGATTATGAAACTCTTCATGGAGAAATCGAAGACACCATTGATTAGAACAATGGACAAGATGCTGAATGACCTCAAGACATTAGGTTCGAAGGCAACACATTTTGAGATGACCGTCCTAGAAATGGAACTATTCATTAAGGAGATAGATCATATCAGTCAGAGTGGTAAACTCAGAGGCACCGATGGAACTATCTTCACAATCGACAACTCTAACGATTACAACTTCATCGTTGACCCTAATGAGGTTATGGATGATTTCACGTTCAAGAGACTTGTTCGTGAGTGGAGCACCAACAAGCGTCAGATAGAATATCGTGGCGTATTACTTAAACAACTAACCGAGGAGAAGAAAACATGAAACGTGGACACTTTAACGCCAAAGCGGCAAAACGACTTCGTAAGACCCTACGTGAAGCAGCCATTCGTAACAAGCCAGAGGGCTTTGTGGAAGTTGCCTACGTTGAAATCGTTGAGAAGCGTTATATCCTATCGAAGGATAAGGATGGCAACCCAGACAAAACTTTCGACGTAACTCGTCGTGTACTCGATCCCAACTGCTTCCGTGGTATGTACAAGACTGCCAAGAAGCTAATGTTGCGTCGATAACAGCCATGGCTACTGCTGGTTCGCCCAAAGATGAGTATGATATACTCAATTCTATCGATAAAAAACATCGATCAGTGATTTTGTATGCATTCTCTGAGATGACAGTGTGGGGTGAACCGGCATTAGCAATGTTCGTACATGATCGTAATGCTGTGTGTTATTTGGAATCTATTGATGTTGTCATATACGCGGGTGATATACATGGTAATAATGTATTCGTTCTCACTCCATTGGGTGTGCGGTTACGTAAATTGGTACGGGCTACAATGGACCTATGAACGAAGTTGACATTGTAGCAAAGTTATCAGGACAACAGGTGTTGTTCTTGATCACTACTGATACTACTAAAGGAAAGGCGGCTTTCGTTGGTGTGATAGAACCGATGGAAGAACTGGTGGATTTAAAACTCCTCAATAAGGTAGAATTCATAGAAGGTAAATTTGAGTTCATCCGATATGAATTGACCGACCTGGGTAGAGATGTTATAAAGATGGCAACAGCACTGTCTAAATTTTAGGAGACATAATGGCTGCTTACAAGATCGACATATTCAAGGTACTGAACGCGATTGCTGACGGCAACATCGATTTCTTCAATACCCTTGACGAAGAAACACTCAAATCAGTACAGCCATACGTTCTGATGTTGTGGGGTATGGGTATAAACACCGACCAGGACTTTCATGCCGTCTACCTTAACGAGTTCGTCAATCGGAAGTTCTTTGCCATTGGCAAGCATAAAAAGCTCCAGCTCGGGCTTCTCTGTGTGGCATTGAAAGAACCAGGTGCCAGGATGAAGTACTCAATCCCGAAGAAGACTAAGCAGAAGCCTCTCTCGCTGAAGGCAATCCAGGCGTACTACAGCTACAACGAACAACACGCCAGCGACGCACTAAATATCCTGAACGTCGATGATCTGGTTGACCTGGCCGAAGAGCTTGGTTATGAAAAGCCAGATATAACCAAGATTAAGAAGGAGTGGAAATGACAGTCGAAATCGTTAACGATTTAGAAGCTATGTTTGTGGGTGACGTGGTGCCCTCTGATGATGGTAGTTTTAAATGCCCGGTATGTGAGAAGTCTTATAAACGTAAGGCCAATGCAGAGAAGCACTTTGCGGAGAAGTTATGTTACTCATACCGTAATATGTTTAAAGGCACTGAAACTGAAGGCCACCTTTATACAATCTATAAACAGCTAAGGACAACACAATACGGTACGTCGTCCTTCTTCAAGTTTCAGAAGAGCAAGCAGTACGATATCATTGCCAGGTTCCACATATTTTGTTACGACAATAATGTCAGAGAACAATTCTCTTACATCCAATACGGCCTCGACCGGTTTAGTGATGATGTCAAATCTGCGTTCCAGATACTCCCGATTCTGACAAAGGAATCGATTTTGAAAGATTATTACTACTGGAGACGATGTAATGTATCAGTTGACGAATCCGATATGTTTGTCAACTCAAACAGAGACAGATTGTTGGAAGACAAGAATTTCATGCTACGTTCACTTGAGCGTGGTGATGTTGGATTACAATACCTGATCGACAACTTCGGAACTCCTGCCATAATTGAGGGTCTATCTTATGTACAGGAAGAGAGACTTGAAAACTTTTTAGGATGCCATGTATGAGTTGGAATGCTGATGTTGATATCGATGTGAAGAGCCACACCAATACAGATGACTATGGTGTCAGGGCTATTATCTTCGATAAACAGAAAGAAGACATCAGGCCACACCCATCTGGACATTACATCGACACAAACATACCGCTCGACCCAGACACAGGGTTATCATCCATCGAACATAAGGATGCCGAGACCATGGGGTACGTAAAGATCGATCTCTTAACCAACACGGCCTACAACATCTTTGACACTAAGGAAGATATGCTCATAGCCGCTGAATTGGACCCGGATTGGTCACTGCTTGAGGATGAAGAGTTCATTCAAGAACTACCACAAGTCCAGAACCACCATGAGCTGTTGGCCATGGTCAAGCCACAAAGTATCGAAGAGCTGGCCGACTGTATTGCTATGATCCGTCCAGGCAAAACAAAGTTCGTGGCTGATTACCTGAAGGACAAAGAGAAGGTACGTAAGAATCTATACCGTCGTGCTGAGAGTGGCATGTCGTTCAAGAAGTCACATGCTATTGCCTATGCCATACAAATCGTATGTATCATGAACAAGAGGGACACCAAGTGTTTATTCAAGTTTTAGAGGATGATATTGGTCGGGACAAAATAGCTCGTGTGGATGATGTTATGTTGAAATACAGACATCCACTCAGGATAGCGGCAAGACCATTAGCATTCACACCGACAAACGGTTACAATGCCCTTGTTGAATTGTTAGAGAAGCCTGGGGTGTATTCTTTCGAGGATTACTTTCCTCCTGTCGTGGACAAGCAACACGAAATTATGTATGTCCGTGAACCGAAGGTGAGGGGTTATTTCTTATATGATGGGCATGAGGTTTGGGTCTATGTGAGTAATATGGCGGCGATAGCACTTCTCGAAGGACTCGTTGATGAGTCCCAAGAACTTGATATGACTATCGCCGAAGTGCTATCTGCTAGAGACCTTTGAAACAGTCTTACGCTCTTTGGATTTCAACTTGACGTATTTAATTTTACGTCTCCGCTGTTTCGCCTTTGGTGTTTGAACTATTTCAACGTCAGTCTCATCTATGTTAGAAATCGGCAGGAGTATTGCCTGGGGCAATATCAAGCCAGGGTAGTGCTTAGCACAGAATACGGAGAATCGCATACCATTGGTATTGCCCCTCCATAAGACGCTTAGAAGTACGAAATCGTATTTCTGATCTAGTGGTTTGCTGAAGTCGAAGAAATATAATTGCTTGGTAGATATGAAATCTACAATGCCATATAGTTCACGACCGTCCTTGAGCCTAATTGTATTAAAGAGTTTATCCATCAGGGGTATTTATAGTGTTGAAAAATGTAGTGTTCTATCCCATATTAGCCCTATCCAAAGATGGGTTCCATGTTGATGGTGGGATTCGGATATTACTCGACATCCGTGGTAGGAAGATCGTGGGAGCTGCCCTGGAGAAGAAGGGTGGCAATCCGCCGCCGACATCGTATATCTATGGTAAGCTTCTTTATGTGTCAGAGGCTTACTTCACACACGACTTTTATGTTATACTCAGGAACAACCTTCTCCATCCCATTGATAGGAAGAAGGATCGGAAGTTGATTGAATTCCTGGTGAGCAGCCCGGAACTAACCAACGATGTTGAGACTCTAACGTACTTGAGGAAGATCGTGAACCTATGATAAAGGTGTTGAACCAAGAAGCCCTTGATGAGAGTGTGATGCCGGAGGTATCAGCCCTTATCAGAAAGCGTGTAAAGGAACAGGCGGCAGAAGATATACAGCCGTGGGCAATACTCATACTGACGACGGATGGCAAGGTCGCTGAAGTAGACCCCTTCATCAACGAGGAATTTGTTGAGAGTATGTTCAACGCTGCATTGTTCTTCACAGAATACAGTATATATGAAATAACTATTGAATGGCATTGGCAAACGTGCCATGGGCACGGTCCTAATCCACCATACATTAACGATCACCACGACGACGAAGTGCTCTGGGAAACAGAGGATCAAGAAGTAATTAACGAATATGTAGCGATGACAAAATTATGACTCCAGATGAGCAAGGTCAAGAGCTGATAGACAACATCAAATCCAGTGTGACGTTCAAGAAGATCGCCACCAATGGATCACATTCGCTCAATTGTCCTGCCTGTGGTGATACGAAGGGTAAGGGTGCTTTCTTCTTTGGACATGACCATATAGGATATTCGTGCTTCAGGGGTAAATGTCCACTTAGTAAAACCAGGTGGAGCTTTGGTGCCCCTATGTCACGTAAGCTTCGTGATCTATTGAATCAATTAGGTGTCGAGATTCCGATCAGAATACTAACCTCGAAGAAGGGTGCAGGTATGAAGGAGCTATTCGATGAGCACCTTTACGAGAAGCCTAAGTTTGAAAAAGTAACCATACCAAAGGAGTTTATAAAATATGATCCAAAAATTCACAGCGAGTATCGCCGGTACCTGGAAGATAGATGTCTTGATGATACTGATTATTATATTGGTCGCACTGTAAACGATGATGATGATGATGGTTGGATGTGGGATAAGATGTTAGTGGTACCCCTCTACTACAACGGACAACTGATTGGCTTCCAGGGAAGACGGATTGATAAGAAGATGTTCAAGACAAGCACCAGTGATCTTATATACCTCCCAGATGGTAAGGTGCCCGATAGCCCAATCGTTGTCGAATCAATCTATGATGCAAAATCAATACCAAATGGTGTTGCTGTCCTGCATTCTACTGTGAGCAAGAAACAAGCATACCTGTTGAAGAATAAGAAACCGATCTTACTACCAGACAGATCAGGATCGAACTTTATGAAGGTTGCGAAGTCATACAAGTGGAGAATGTCGATTCCTAACTGGGATCAGAAGGACGCCAACGAGGTGCTGGCTGATTATGGATTGTTCGTGATGTGTCGATTGATACATGAGGGGATTTGTACTAATCCATTTGAAGCGGAGGTCAAATATAAGATGTGGGTTGACAAGTGATATCGTATAAAGCTCGTGATAGTCGATACAATATATACTTACGGGGTAATTCCGCCGGTGGTACCGTTGTTGTGATTGGTGGTAGGATAGACAATACAAAAACAATGATGACGATGGGCCACCTTGTCGTTCTACAAGATATCGGAAGCCGGGAGAATACCTTCGCTGTGTTTGACGGTGAAACTGTATGGATGCTTGATGAATTTGACGGCGTGACCCAGGCTAATGAAATTAAGATGGAACTATCCAAGCTAAAAACTACCCAAGATATTATAAACTACGTGAAGGCATTGAATTTATGAGTGAGATTATCGATCCAAAAGAAAAACTACTACTTGAGTTCATAATAAGTTCTGTACCGCTATACATAAAAGTTATCGGTGTGGTCAAGTCAGAATATTTTGATGAGCCTCTTGATAGGGTGGTGGACTTCCTTATGGAGTATTACCACAAGTATAAGAACATCCCAGACGTAGACATGATCTATGCTGAGACCAAAGTAAAACTTGAGCACCGCGACGTGGGTGACTCTGAATTTGAATACGTTAGTGATGAGATTGAAAAGCATTGCCGTAACTCCGCTATGCGATTGGCCATCCTTAAGAGTGCCGAGATCGTCAACGACGACGATGAGTGTGAGAACTACGGTGAAATATTCGATGCTGTCCGTGATGTGCTGATGATATCGGTGGACAAGGACATTGGTACAGATCAGTTCTGTGATGTGGCTGTCAGACACGCTATGATGCAACAATACATCGATAGCCGTAGCATCGGGTGGCCAAGTTTAGATCGGCTACTAGACAACGTGAGACGCGGCGAGATCGTCATATTCGCTGGTAACTCTGGGTCTGGTAAGAGTGTAACCCTATCGAACATTGCCGCCAACATGTCAAAGCAAGGATTGAACTGTTTGATAATATCGCTTGAGCTTAATGAAGCGATGATATCCAAACGTCTTGATGCTATCATGACAGGTGTATCAATCAAGAAAGTATTTGATGAAACCACAACAATCCAAATGACATACGATGGCTATGGTGATGAAGTTGGTAGTGTTTACACTAAGAAGATGCAGAATGGCTGTAACTCAAATGATATTCGAGCCTATTTGATGGAATATAGCCTACAGTTTGGACACCACCCAGACGTAATATGTGTTGATTATCTTGATCTGATGCAACCCATCAACCCCAAACAACACCAGAGTGAGGGTGTGTTTGGTAAAGACAAAGCAATCACGGAAGAACTTCGTGAGATATTTGACGAGTATAATGCATACGGGTTCAGCGCATCACAGTTGAATCGTGATGCTGTTGACCAGGCCCACAAATCACAGTCCCACATTGCCGGTGGTATTTCGAAGATCAACACCTCAGATGCTACCATCGCAATTAGTAGAACCGAAGAACAGCTCGACAACGGACAAGTCGAGTTCCAGGGCATCAAGCTACGTAATGCTGAGATGTCGAACTACCCTGTGGTACTATATTGGAATGATAGGAACCTTCAGATAACAGAGCAACCTGCCCTGGCAGGGGTGGCCAGTTTACAACCCGAAGAGGGACAAACTACCCAGGCACCCCTACCCGATGCACTCGTAACAAAGAAAGACAAAATTAAAGCCCTACTGGCAAAGAGTAAGAAAATCAAATAGGAGATATTATGAACGGTCAACCACATTCAACAACCCTTATCAAGAACAAGAGCGGTACATTGCAAATTAAGCCGTATGGATTGAAAGACCCATATGCCAACCTGGAGTTGATGATAGCAGGTACCTCTGTATTCAGTGAGCTATACGATGCTGATCAGATGCCAATCCTGACCGACCACCGCCACATGACACCGTTTGAGCACCAGTCTGCTACATTCCTGATCACCGCCCCAATATTCGTTATCCGTGAGTGGCATCGTCACCGTACCCAGGCATATAATGAGATGTCAATGCGATACACCGACGATCCTGTTGGTAAGTTTTACACCCCGGCAGTATTCAGAGCACAAGCAACACGTAATAAACAATCTAGTGCCGGTTATCTTCGGCACCAAACCGCAGCACACCGGGTACTTGAAGAAGCATATGCCAATGCAATTTCAGCATATGACAAGTTGATCTCTCTTGGTGTTTGCCGGGAACAGGCCCGTGCTGTGATCCCTGTGGGTAACTACAGCACATTCTATGCAACAGCCAGCCTTCGTAATTGGGCCGGGTTCTGTGCCCTCCGTGTTACCGGTGAAGCCCAATGGGAGATTCGTCAGTACGGTAAGGGGGTAGATCGTATCCTTCAAGAGCTGTGGCCAGATTCTTGGAACTGCCTACGTCGTCAGTTTGAGGATAGCATCGGATGAAGAAGACAATCCTACTAATCATGGGACGGTCTGGTAGCGGTAAGAGCACATTAGAACGTGCTCTTGTCGAACGCTGGCCTGATACCTACAACAAGGTCGTGTCTGGCACCACCAGGCAACCGAGAGAGGGTGAGCAGGATGGAGTTGACTATCACTTCATCACAAAGAAGCAGTACGACGAAACTATATGGCTCCAGACGACGTTCTTTCATGATACTCACTATGGCAGTGCCCTGAGTGAATATGCAACCCCACACTCGTTCTCAACGATTGTGGTGGTGCCTGGGAGTGCTAAGGAGATCATCGACGGTGCCCATGAGTACTTCGGGGATGAGGTGGAGTGTAAAATTGTTCTATTCTGCACAACCGAGGAATTATCCAGGCGGCATATGCTTGCCCGTGGGGATGCACCAGAGCAGGTTGATGCAAGATTGGCCAATGATACCTTACTGGATGACTTCTTTGACTCTGAATTGACGGCTGACTACGTTATCAATGACCGGTTTGTGGATGAGGGTTTAACAGACAGGGTTCATGGGTGGTTAGCATAGGGTAAAAGTTTGTTCCCTCTACGGTCTAAATACTTTAGTAAGACCAACATGGAGGGATACCCAAATGTTCAATCCTGGTACTTCATTCGTAATGGATGTTGCAGAGATTTACCACCGACATGAGAATGGTTTGTCCGACAAATCATTCAGGAAGATCATAACCTTAATGGATGTGCATCTTAAACAGGAGTATTTTCATGAATACTTCGCTGCCAAGACTTTCTTTGTTCTTGAGTTACTTCATAACTTAGTCCAGGGTAGGTACCCTATGGCAGAGTCATTATACACCTTAGTGAGGCGCGTTCATAACATGCACATCGCATATTCTGACCAATTAGATATCGGTAAGAACCGTGTACAGGATTTTGTACTATCTGAGGTGGTCGATGGTCCAGGTGCTAATGCTCATCTGCTAACACCCGAAGGAACAGAGATCGTGTTAGGACTATTGGAGATCGGGTACAACTTCCACATGGATTTTGTGAGAGAGTGTTCTGATGAATTCATATTTGCCCATAATCTATGAACGAGCTAACTGAGGTCACGTTACAGCCGGTCATGAACACTATATGTTCATTTGCACCGCTGTGCTTCGACGATGCTGGAATCTACTTCAACTCAAGCACAGACCTTCAGAGCGTCCCTAATTATCTCATCGGTAGTACCAAGTACCTAAAAGAGAATCAGTTATACATTATATGTTGTGATGCTATCAAACTGGGTGCCTACATCGACCACAAGCTATACGTCATTGAGTGCCTGGACATACTCAGGAAATTGACATTCGGTGCCGAAGTGGGTAAAATAAGTACCAAGGTGAGGCTTAATTGTGATAATTGTGAAGCCTTCGACACGTTGATACTTGCACACAAACACAACCTGGATATGATGGAGACGATAGCGGTGATGAAATTATGAAGACAATCAAATTAACACAAGAGCTTCTTGATAATATTGGACTACATTATCGGAAAGTCTTCCCACTCGTCGGGTATGGGTGGAAAAAGATGACTAGTGTTGCTAAGTTCAAATTGGAATATATTGAGCTAAGCGGTGGTGTTTTGTTCGTAACTCATCCAGGGAAGAGCTTCGCAGAGGACTACTGCCTGATGTACAAGACCCGTGGTGAGTTTGTCCTGGTCGAGTACAACGACTTCAATACAACCTTCCTCGAAGGTATTATCGCCAACATTCAACACGGTATGGAGATTGAGGACGCCATTAATTCTGCGGTACTTTTTGATGGTTGAAATTAATATAACAAGATTATCAATAGTACAACTCCAGGGGTCAGAATACTGGAACCACTTCTATAAAGATAAACACTTCAGTATGCTGAAAAGCAACGGTAGTAAAATCAGGGGTCGGATGAACCTCGATCAATTGATCATGATGAGTGATCCGAAGATTGCTCTATATATGAAGCACAAAGTATCAATATGGCCACCTCCACACGCTTCACCCGCTACTGTCTTTGCCTGGGACGGGAGAAGGGGATTGTTCATGACAGAGCGAATATCGAGTACCCAATTTCACAATATGATCGATGAACTCAAAACCATGAAGATGAGCTTTACTGATTACTTCATAGCATTGACGATGTAATAATAATACCCGCCATAAATACTATGGTGAGAAAAGAATACTTAGACAATATACAATTGGCACAGGTCAAGGACAATGATAGAATCCTCCAGTTATATCAAGTACTTACAAATGGAGAAGATATATTCCTTGACCAAATGAATGAACCGATTATCATCCGATTACCTCAGATGTTGAGTACCGGGATGTCAGGGATGTTCTACGTGGACAATCCTATAATCACCAGGGCCGGGATGGTGGGTAAGTTCATGATTGTTACTAAAGAAGGCGAGTATGCCATCGTGTCAAGCAGGAAATCCCCCAATGTCAATTCAAAGTTGTCTTACATGGATGGTATGAACCAGCTATTCTCGTACATCATAGGATGTATTGAGATGGGTGATATGACCATTGATATGATATGGCAATCAGCCGTACTGTGATAAATACACCATAACGAATAGGAGAATACTATGCCAGCACCAGCAATTAAGTCTCTCGCCAGTAAGGCGGGGATCGACGAGAAAGCCGCCGAGAAGCTTTGGTCAAAAGCCAAAGGAATCGTCAAAGAAGAATACCCAGAAGTCAAAGAAGACGATGATCGTTATTATGCCCTGGTCACAGGTGTCTTCAAGAAGATGGCTGGTATCAAGGAAACCGTAGAAGGATTCGAATCCCTCTGTGAAGCGTCAATGAGTAACATCCCACCATTTGCTAAATCTAAGAAAGAAGACGATGAAGATGATGATGATGAAGATGATGAAGATGGCAAGAAGAAAAAGAAGGCCAAGAAGGATAAAAAGGATAAGAAGTAATGGATTTTGATAAACTGTGTGAGACTCATATAGCCGAGATACCTGAAGTATATAATGACGAACAAGTGAATGAAGCTCTTGGGACACTTCTCTTAGTAGCAGCATTACCTGGTTTAGCACTTATGTTCCTACATCTTTGGGCTGTGGTTCATATTATCAAGAAGGTCATCAAATCATCTCGCTCTGGTGATAGTACCCAGGAGATTGATAACAAGGTAGATAATATTATCAACCAGTTGAAATCATTGAAGAGTGATTTCAAGAAGGCTCGGAAAGACCCAGCCAAACAGAAGATGATTGCCAAAGACATCCAGGCTACCGTTAAAGAGATGGATGATATTGTTAGGGGTGCCAAGGGTGAACACCCTAAAATCGTCAAACAGTGGACCGCTGCTGTTATGAAGATGGAGAAGGCTACCACAAAGGAAAGAGTTAAGGCTCTGGATACAGAAGAAGTTCTCGATGATGTCGAGGCTGTAAAGGCACGGTAACGGAACTTTACCAATTCTACCCTGTCAAATAGGCTGAACTGATAAATACGAGTACATAAAGCTTAGTACTAAATTAACTATAGGAGATTTTAGAATGGCTGTAGATACAGTAAATGGTGTTGACGGATATATCGTTGACCTTGTGGGCACTGAGACTCACTACGTACCCCTGGATGTGATTGATGCTTCTGACATAGCTGCATTTGAATCTGTGAAGGCTGCACAAGCCTCTGTTGCTGGTCATGCCGATATCAATATTGGTGATGACAAGGTTGTCGGAGACGACCCAGTAATTGCTGATGGTAGTTACAAACTACAAGTAAGTGTTGATGGTGCTGACCTGGTTGACATCGATATCACTACTCTTACCACTGATAGCTATACAAAACTGATCGTGTTGCTTGACGCTGCCCTGACTGGTGCTACCGCATCTATCGTTGGTGGTAATCTTCGAATCACGTCCGATGACGTTACCAATGCTTCAAAGATTGTTATTGCTGAAGGTACTTCAGTTGGCCTTCTGGCTGCTATGACTGACTTTGTTGCACTTGATGCTCCTGTTGATGGTAGTGTTCTTGTTGGTTTGGCTGCTGAAAGCCGCATTAACGTAACTCTTGATGTTATGTATGCTGAAGCTGTTGAAGTATTTGACAGTCTTGGTTCTGATGAACTGCTTGCTGGTGCTGATCTGGTAGTTGGGGTTTCTACTCTGGCTGATACACAGAACTTACTCAACGCTGTCAAGGCGAAGATCAACGATTCACATCGATAAAAGACCAACCGCCCTGGTACTATACTATAAAGCCCCCTGAGAAATCCGGGGGCTTTTTTATGTTGAACTTTTACCTAGATGTGGTATCCTACGTATGTGGGTAGTCTTGGCTTGACCGACATGACGGCCTTTCGTAAGAAAGCAAAAGTCTAGGAACTATCCAGACGAACACCGGTCATACATATTAACCAAAGGAGACAAAATATGTTTATAAGCGACATCAACACCGTATTTCGGCACACATATTTGAAGGTGAGTAATGCCCATGGACCAGCAATTTCGTGGGTATTCGAGATCGACCGTACATCCAAACGACTTCGTTTTGCCCTGACTGTGTGTTCTAAAGGTGACAAGTTCTGTAAGCACATTGGTCGTGCCAACGCTACCATGAACCTGAACGAAGGGATCGATTACACAATTCCATTTGTTGAAGGTGAAACCCTGGTAGATCAAGCGATAGCACATCTGAAGGTCACTAAGGTTGTACATCCAAATACACCGTTCGCCCTAGCAGCGATTGTCCGTCTCGAAAATGATTGCTACTACTCCAATCTGAACACCGCTGAGGAGGCCATTGAACGCAACAAGCGTCTTACTGATCTGATGGAGGCGTTTGTGTTTGACGATCCTGATGCTGAAGGCGATGGTAGTGAGGAACACTTCTAATGACAGACATGGGTAAGGCCACAGGTAAGTTGTCAGGCTTTGGTCGCAATCAGGGACATCTTGATGCTGCCCTTGAGAAGTTCATGGAGTGGTACAATAATGATCCAGCCCTGGCCGGAACAGCATTAACACCCACGGAACAGCTTCACATCGCCAATGCAATTAACATGATGGGCCGTGATGATAGGGCAGCAAGGATTGCCCTGTTGCTTCATGGTTACTTTCAGGAGCAAGGAGCAGGTACCACACCGGATGTTTGATGAACTTGACGATATAGAGATATTACGGGCTATGGACACTCTAAGGAGAAGGGAAGAGATGGCTGTACGAAATAAGCGGGATAGTAAAGGATCAACTCTTCAGAACTTAGCCGCTAAGATGTTTGAACTTGACAGAGCTTTTCTGATTCAAGAGTTTGATCGGGAGAATGACACACATGTCATGAAAACTATCATTCACAAGATACATTCACGGTATAGTTGGAAGGATGTGGTTGATTGCTTCATGAAGAACAATCTATTACAGGTTGTTGAATGTATCAGGAATATCAGAGAATTAGAGATTTGTTTGGAAGCGTGTGATGATAACGATCAACGATTGGTTATCATGGATCACATACCATCAAGTCTCAGTGATATCAAGAACATGGATGTGATTGATAAGATCGTCCAATTGACCGGTGATCACCCAGCCTCAAACGAAGCATTGATGAGTATCAATAAGACGAAGAATTTAATAACACGATTGTTTTATCGTTGGGTTACTTCTGAGACACACTTCAATAAGTTCGTCTATAAGAGCGGGGCATGCTTCTTAGGCGGACCACCGAACACATCAAGAATGTATAACCAAGAGTTGATCCGAGTTACTAATGTGCCTTGGGCAATCCGCATGTTTCAGACGAAGGTTCCATTCACATTAGATATCAATGGCAGGGGCAAGGTCAGGATGGGTGAGCTGGCCGACTATGTTCTCGATAACAATCCTAAACACTCATCAATCGGTAGAACCAAAGACTACATCCTTGACTGGATAGAAAATGAGATTGTCAATTGGAAGAGAGGCGATGGTAGCATCGACATCGCCTTAATGGACGAGAGGGTTGCCAAGCTATATGTTAAAAACATTCGTGCCTGTAGGCAGCTCGTGAAGAAGTATGGGGAGCATTTACCAATGGCCAGAATGACGGTGACGCTGTAATGGGTAATAATTACCGACAGGGCATCTATGAAGTTATCAATAAGAGCAAGTATGTGGGTGTTAAGAACCCGAGGTACATGTCTTCCTGGGAGCTGAGAGTGTTCGAGTATTTTGATCGTAATCCTAACGTAGTGGAGTGGGGTGCCGAGACTGTTATCGTACCATACATTTCACAGGCTGATATGTGTGATCAGTTTCCCAATGGTAAACCCAGGCGGTACCTAATAGACCTCTATGTGAAGTTTAGGAATCGTTCGGGTAATATCGTTAAACAATTGATCGAGATCAAACCATTTGCCCAGACCCAACAGCCGAAGCCAACCAGGGGTAAGAGAAAGAACACATATCTGAAAGAGGTGTACACCTACCAGGTCAACACCGACAAGTGGATTGCAGCGGCCAAGTTCGCTAAGGATAGGAAAATGCTTTTTAGAATCATAACAGAAAAGGATATCTTTAAGTGAAGTTCCACTCAATAATGAAACTCGTTAATACTCTTGAAATGGATGATGATGTTGAGATCGACCGAATCCAGTGGCGAGATGGTGAGTGGTGGTCAACTAGATTGTTCAGCAAAGCTCGTGCTCTGGACATACTCACAAGGGGTGTTAGTGCTGTAAATATAATGCCTGGGATATACAGATTCGATATACGTGGTGGGTTAAACTTAGTGGCACTTCGTATTCTATGCTTGGTTTTACAATCGCAATCACCAGAGAAAAGGTTTATTTAATGGATACAGAGGGAGAACTTAAAAACTCAACTGTCATGAATACAATTCAAGCCGGGATCACATATGGATTGACCGAAGAAGAAATCAATGCTAGTATTGACCTATAACCAACCGGAGAACCATCATGACAAAAGCTGATTTATTACAAGCTACCAGGAACCTTACAGGTGATGCCTTCATTGACATGATCCTTGATCCACAGTACCAACGTACCGCCCTGGTAGAGATCGCCGCCATATGCTTTGCTGGTGGTGTCCCAGAGAGTCAAGACACCTTGATTATCAAGGAAGCTCTGAAACAACTAATATCAACTGGTGAGATCGTTTTTGATGACGTACCATTAACACCACGCGAATGGGCACATGACCTAGCTGAAAAGGATCAGTGGTAGTGGAGGACTACGGTGCCTTTGCTCAATACTACCTGGAACAACACAAGATTGTGAAGGTGAGCTTCCCCATGCTGGCCTTTCAAAAAAAATCACAATCGTTCACCATCTTCAAGGTACATGCCAATGAGAACATGCCTTTTGGGTATGAAACCGTGATGTACAAATGTGCTGTTAAGGCAGATAATCATGACTTGACATTCGAAGAGAATTCTTTATACTTCTGTAACAACACGATGTTCTTTAGCTTCAATAACCAGTTGTACATGTTTGAAGATGACACTGATGATAACCAGGTTATTGAGACATTCACATTCTACAACATGAGGCCATTCTTCCGATGGATGTTCGATGGGTGTGAGAAAGACATACAGGTAGGGATAATCCTACAAGCCAGCAAACTATAGGAGGCAACAATGCCAAATATTATCAAAGCGACATCATTCATTTTTCTTTTAATCTTCTTTGCTATGGGTGTATCGACCCAGGTGAGAGCCGAAGAAGCCACAGCAATACCACCAACCCATGCAGAGCTGGCAACATCCTGTTATGGTTATGCTGAGATGGGCAAGGATCATGTTATCAACAAAAATCTTGACCTACCACTTGAGGTTGCTCTCAGAAGCATTGTTGATCATTTCACAGTGAAGCCGGACGGTACCATGGTTCCGATGTTCGACATGCTACACTACAAAATTGTCACTGGTGCCTATGAATGGGAAGGTACTCCAGAAGAGTATCGTGACCTTATAATGGATGCGTGTATGGGTGACTACAGTGGATTGTTGGATGGGGGCGAATAACCCAAAACCATTAAATAATATCCCCATGGGCATATTCAAGTTAGATCAGACCACCGACATGCTGATAAAGATGTTAACTGATAGGTGCATCATGTTTTATGAATTCAAATCACCAAGTGGTGTGAAGTATTCCTTGGAACAAGTTTGTTGCACGATTGCGATTGATGAATGTAGAATAAAAGAGAACGGATTTCATTACATCAATTATAGTTCTGATACGGAAGAAAATACTTTTTATATAGCCCAGATGTTGGTGTATGATGATCAACTCTATGCGATGCACGGCATCGACGATCCTGTACCTGTACTTGAATACATGCTACACTGTGATGAGTTCGACGTTGATGCTATCAACACAGCACTAAAAATGTAACGGACATTTGACCGGACATTACTTTAACAGGAGATCACTATGGACTTACAAAAAATACCTATCGAACAGTACCTTGACTTACAGACCAAGCTGGTTAATTATGTGGACACACGGATGGACATGTCACAGCTTCCCAACGTTCGTGGAGCTGCCCAGGCTCTGAAGCTTACCCATAAGAATGTACTGGAACTGGCTGAAGATACCCCTACAGTAGCAGTCAACATTGGCATTGCTTGCCGTGCCGGGGTACATGAGTTCACTGCTAAGGGTGATTATACACTCGAAGTGTATGATGTTCGGTTTTAGCAAACTCAAAGGTCTCTATCGTTCATGGCAGTTCGGTAGAGACCTAAATATCTACGCCAAGCTCAGTATGGATAGTAAGTTTCTGCTGCTGGAAATGGATGAGAAGGGTAAGCTCAGCACTTTCAAGATGTCAATGGAATATACACGTTCGGTGCTGGATTATTCGTCCCCAGTACCACAATATAAAAATCATATTAGATTGGCTCTAATTAAGAATGGAGTCATTAAGAATGATAGTGCTGATAGTGCTTCGATTAATTTCAGTGAGGGTGGTACAATGTCTGCCAACCGGGGTCAGCACATCATACTGACCCGGAAAGGTAAACGTATCGTAAAGATAATCAAACTAATGGAGTAGTAATTAGTATCATTATGTGTTACTATTACAATCATACATAACAGGAGAATGACATGATCCGACGTAAATCAATCGATGATATCGACTTCGGTACCGACGTAGTTGCAATAACATTTAGCACCATGGCCGCTGCATATCTCGGTCTGCCGATCAATACCTTTTACCAGTTCATCTATTCTATCGCAATAGTATCTTGGTACAGAGGCTAACAGGAGCCATTCTGAAGGGAGTTCTTTTGATATGGGTGCCATGGTATCCAAAATTGAAGAACTCCCCGGATGAAGTACCTGTGGCTATCTGGGGCTATCTTACGACAATTCCGTCAATATGATATTATGTAGTTATAAATAAATGTACAGCCTGGATATTTTCAGGCTGTACATTAAGGAGATTTGAAATGCAAACAAAACGAGAATCACTAATAGAAGCTGGCTTGATTACAGTCGGCAACATCCTATTGACAATGGCCATATTTGCCGTCGCCCCTTGGTTTGGAATATCCATTTCCCTAGCAGAAAGCTTTGGGTTAACAATCGCTTTAACGTTGAAAGCTGTGCTCGTCGGATACGTCGTTCGTCGTCACTTCAACCACAAGGCAGTAGAGGCAGGATCATACTGTCCTAACAGCATCAAAGGATTCTGCGAGGTTCCTCTCCCAGACACAGCACCCGTCACTTCGTTACGCCAGAAGAAGTACGCACGGGGATATGTAAGTCATTAATAAGTAACTTAAATTTATAAATTTAAGTTTAAAATAACCCCCCTATAGGGGTTATTTTACTATTCTTTTATTAATTTTATTGCACTATTTTGGTGCAATAAATTATTTTGGTGCATTAAATGCGCCATTTTGGTGCATAAATAAATCAATGACTTAGCAGCGTATGCAATAAATGTGCCAACTTTTTTGGCACGGTTTATGCTAAGACACTTGGCACGGGTTATGCTGTGCAAGTTTGGGGCCAGGTTTGTTGGCATGGTTTTTGGGCTTGCACAATTTGTGCCAGTTATAGCCATTTTGCCCGTGTGCTGTTTTATCGTGCCGTGCCTTGTCATGGTATCCCATAGCAAAAATCGGCCCGTGGTGGGCTTGTCTGCCATTCTGGCCAGTGTTACCCGTTCACGTTTCCCGCTCTATATAGAGCGAAACCAGCCCAAAACTATTTCAAAATAAATTCTGTAGTAAAATCAATCACTTAGCAAACTATCATCTCTAAGTCGTTGTTTCTATTGATAAAACTTTTAGTTGACGGCCTACACCTTTCCGGGTTAATCTGTTTTTAAGTTAACAACAAAGAGGAGATGAGGGTGATTGATAATAATGTCAGAGTATTTGAAAGAGAAGATGGTGCTACAGTGCTTATCTTCCCAAAAAAGGCGGACAGGTTCGGCATTAACAGGGTTGCAAAGACTATAGGGGCCACAAGCTCGTATGAAACTAGAGACGGTCGAATAGCTCTAGTCGTAGTGCCTCAATAAAATAAGGCTAAAGTTTTAGAATAGAATACCGATAACTTAAGTAACACACTAGGGCAATAAAGCCCACACACACACAAAAACGAGGATATAAAAATGGCTAAATTTATCAAGCGTCGCGGACAATATGAAAACAGCACTGGCAGTTTCACTTTTAACCCCGAAACACACGAGGCGCGTTCTTATGGTCACTGGCAGTTTATGAAAGAGTATAAAGGCGTGATTTTGTTTAATGCCTACTCTTATTCTAATTCCACATCAAAGCATCAAAGCGAGGCCCGTCGCCTTGCTGGCTACCCTGAGATGGTGCAAGTCAATACCCGCGAATCTTTGGACTATACCGAAACCGCGATAAAAACGGCTATTAGAAGCTTGCATTCTGATAACGATCAGCTGGCCCGTGACATAGCCAAACCAAGAACACGCAAGGCGACAAACGAACGTCGGGCCTCTGAAATTAACCACAACAAAATGCACATTTTAAAGCTGGAATCTTTGCTCTAAAATTGCACCAAACTGGACGACACTGGGCAATAAAGCCCACACTGAAAACGAGGATATACACTATGAGTTTTTATACAAAATATTCAAAAGCAAAACAAGGTTGGAATTTAATTATTGGCACGGGTGATAATCGGGAAGTTGTGGACGTGTATCATCATGTTGATGGGTTCGCATGTGCTGAACAAGTGGCAACGGTTGCGGAAAGTATTACAAACGAACCAGTTTATTTTTGTGTCGGTGACCAATATCAGGCCATGCTTGAAATCACCGAACCTTGCAACAACTTTGTGCAGTTCATGGCAGGTGTTACCGACACTTATAACGGCGAGGGCTAGATAATGGACTTGCAAGAAATAGTAAAGCAACAGGCTAAATTTGTTGATAACTATCAAGTGCTGGTCGACGTTAACAGTTCGATGAGTTGGGTAAACATCTACGAACATAAAACTAACTTGGTTAGTGGTGACGAACCTTATATTTTCTTACAAGGCGATGAGGCCGACAACTTCATCAAACAGGTTGATGACCTTTGGATGCAATACCCAGACTTAGACCGCGAAACAGTAATAAAATCCGTGGCCTATCCTTATCTTGATTTACTGGTTGAGGTTAATATCATGTTCGACTGTTATGGCAACAAGCAAGTTTATCTGGTAAAGCCTAGCAAAGTGGACTATGCGGTTCCAAACCATGGCCAGATTGATCGGGTGTTTAACGAGGTTACATTCCGCACCTATCGTACCATGGCAGAGCAAGGCGGGACTGGTTTTAGTGTGCAGTTGCACCAAGAGAATGCAGAAAGGCTTGCCAAACTGAATGGTTTGGTTTTGATTGATGAAGACAAGCTGGAGGAATTATTAAATGATTGATATCTTTACTTATATCGGTAGCCGTCCAGAATGCCCCGTGTGTGGTTGTCCAGTTGAACAGACAACCGACACACCAGAAACAGCATGGTACGGTGAATGCGTGTATGGTCATGGCCATACTTTTGAACTTGACACTGACGAGGATTAAAATTATGTATTCGCTCTTCTTTCCAAACTTGAACTATACAGCCCAGACTACGTTTGACAAGCTTAAGGACGCCATTCTAGTCGCCCAAAACCGTGGGATTGAGTGTACTATCAGAGACCAAAGTGGCACGGATGTTGCTAAAATCGGTGCATTGCGGAATGTCTTTATTATGTATGCTGGTTTACTGGAGTCTGAAGCGTGAACAGGGCAGAATCTAAAAAGTTCAATAAGTGGCGTAAGCGTGTTGCTAACCTAACGGATTGCCAGACCTTGCCAGCCGTGTGTTCGCTTTAAGTACCACACGGTATTCTGGGCGGGGGTTGTTAGAGACGCGGAATTGTCCGCCATTGAAATACAGGAGAATCTGAAGCATGAGTCTGAAGAGTAAGCTATTCCAGTTGTTCGGCTTTGGCCTAGAGGACACTCTGACGGTCTATGACGACGGTTATCTGACTCATAAGGGCAGTGTAACCATTCAGGTCAATACCGGCACCACGGTCGTCTCAATCGCTGTTGATGCTATCCAGTTGCAAGAATAATTAAATGATGTACTGGCAGAAAGAGCAGAAAGTTTTGAAAAGCTAAACAAAACGCTTGACACTGTACCAGCCATGTGAGACTATTGGTTACACACTAGGCAATCAAGCCAAACCACTACGAGGACAATACTATGAATACTTTAGAAATTGGAACAAACGACTACAAAGGCTTTACAATCAAGATTGAACAGGACGACGATTCGATCAACCCCCGTATAGAATGGGACAATCTCGCTGTTATGACCTGTACCCATAGCAACTATAACCTAGGCGATGATAGTCCAGAATACACCCCGAAAGAAGTTCACGCCAAACTTATGGCTCAAGAGGGAAGTAAGCTGGATGCTTATGAGTTCATGATCAACAACTGCATGGCTTATGATGAAGCTGAAGCCCGTGAAGCCCTTAACAATATCCCACGCCTCATCGCCCTACCTCTGTACTTGTACGACCATAGCGGCCTTTCTATGAGCACCGGCCACCCCGGCTGTGCTTGGGATACCAGCGATGTTGGGTACATATACATTACAGCCGAACGTGTTTTGGAAGAGTTCGGTGGTAAGATTATCAGTAAAAAGAAAATGGCCCATGTTATCAATTGTTTGCAGGGTGAAGTTGAGACCTACAACGACTATCTAAGTGGTAACGTCTACGGTTACATCGTTGAAGATCAAGATGGTGAGCAGCTTGATTCGAGTTGGGGTTACTTTGGTATCGACCGTGATAACTACATCGAAAGCTGTGCTATTGATGTGGTGGAACATCATATTGTAGAGTTGCAGAAAGAGAAGATTAAACAATTGAAAACCTTTATTGTTAATCGTGTTCCTTTGTCAGTTCGTCAGGCCGCTTTTGCTGGAGGTGTATCATGAGTAATAATATACCAAAAGGTTTACAGCGGGAGTTTGACAGCGTTGAAAATCTCATTAATCAGGCAACCGACCATGCCATGGTACTGGTAGAGAATGAAGCCCGTAAGGTGTTGCGGTCCAAGAATGCAGCAACTTCATTCTGTATGGGTATGGGTACTGCCGCCTTCTATGACAAGGACAACACCCCTCTCGACGATGATCGTCTATGCTTCAAAAACTTTTATAGCGTCTTGCATGAGTTTAATGATCGGTTACATCTAACCGGCAATCCTGTAAGAATTGATAGTGCCGATGCCGACATTAAATACAACTGGTAGGAGAATGGTCATGGAAACCGAAACAATTGTAGTACCAGACTTTTTTGTCGAAGATGTTCGAGATGAGATGGCTATCGCTATCAATATGTATCGTCTTGCCGTTGAGAAGATGGAGTTCGACCTTAAGGCAGTTCGCAAAATGCCACGTTGGATTGAAAACAAGTATCGTAGCAACATCAAAAAGGCACAAGTCAAAGCCCTACGTTTGGTGGTTGCTATGGGAATGCCAAAATAAGTATTGACATGCTCATAGGGACGTGGGAGAATGAACCACCACTAGGCAATCAAGCCAAACACTAACAGGAGACACACCATGCAGATTTTCTTCAAAACTCGTACACTGGCCCGTAAATTCAACAACAAAGCCAACAAGCGCCTTACAGACAATGGCACGAACGCACCAGCAGGCAAACGTTGGGCTGTAACCTATGCACCACGTAAAGGAGCATAATCATGACCGATACATCTAGTGACGAAGATCGTATCGTCTACATAGTGACAAGTAGTGGTGAAGATGGTAGGGCCAAGACTAAAGTAGAATTTGCTTCTTTCGATAAGGCCGAAGCTAAGGACTACTACGGCAATCTGAAGTACCCAAACTATTACAGTCTGGGTAAGAAGATAGTCGAAGTCGGTCATGAGACCAAACAATCCCTTGCTAAGCTTGACGGTGTACAACGTCTTATGTTAGGACTGGAACAGCGTATCCTCCTACAAAAAGACAAGCTACCGGGGAACCTGCGATGAGTGATTCTTCAATGTACTTTACCGTGGTCAGTAGTCAAGATTCGACTATCGCCAAAGACTTTAGCCCAGAAGAGTACGGCAGCGAGGACAGGGCGTACAGCCTTGCCAATGCCTATGCACTGATGCACGGTAAAAGTGGCGTCAGGGGGGTTAGCTTGAGCCACAACGTGACCGTCCGTAAGCGTGTGTATTGCTGGAGACGGTGGTATTTCTAAAATAGTTATTGACAGCAACGTCTCAATCATGAGACAATAGAACTTCACTAGGAGAACATGAACATGCAGATTTTACCAGGCAACCGGGCAGACGATAAAGTAGTAGCTATCCTTGACCAGGTGATCTTGTCAAAACAGAAGTCTGTAGTCATGTACTCAATGCAGCCGATGGATGATGATTTCGATAAAGAATTCCACCAAGAAATTTTTACTCTTGCAAATCCCGGCCTAGAATTACTTGAGTTGGAGGTTCACCAGTCACGACTGGGTTTCTCGAACCCCAACTTCGACCGTGCCTATATGATGATGGCACTCGACGATTAATGTGTGAGAGGGAGTAGTGTCCCTCTATCTCGTGGACTGGGAAGTTGTCCCAGTCAGTGTGAAGCAGGGGTAGTGTCCTGCACCTATTGGGGTCGGCCACCATACCGACCCCTTTTTTAATTTAAAGGATAATACAATTGAATAGGCAGAGAATTGGTTATAAATTAGAATGTGGCGGTACAGTCTTATACGAAGAAGTAAGAAAAGTTGGCAACAATTATGAATGTTTTGTAACGACTTATCGTGTGTTCATTGGTAGGCCGGGGGAAATAGATTCTGATGTGGATTGTGTAATATATACAACACGTATTGTCTATAACTGCCCATCATACCATCTTAAAGAACAGAGGGGGGAAGTCATACGACCTTCTATTGAATCGTTCACCGAGACTGTAATGATTGCAGATCGTAACGACGCGGATGTGATTAGATGGTCAATATCAGCGTTTGACGAGTTCTATAACGATATGGTATTATTCCACAAGGCAGATAGCGATCTATGAGGCGATCTAATGGCACGGTACGAGATAGACCCGGAACCTAACGACGAATATTACGACAAGTGTGACCACAAATGGGTTGCAGATCGTTACCAGTTGCGGTATCATTACTGTAAGAGGTGTGGCAAGTCAGAGATGTGTGTCATTGATCCTGTTACATTCAAGTGTAAAATTTGTGGTAAATCATTCATATAGGAGACGGCATGAAAATTGAATTCGCAGTAATGTTCATCATAATCCTGTTATTGAGTATGGCGGTTGATAAGCCTGAGAATCCATACGAGTTCAAGATAACGTACATGTATGATGTAGGTGAACAACAGTGCCGGTGCCATGACGGACTACAAGGGGTTGAGATAGTAGGTAAGGATATTGTCGCTCACTGTGAAGATGGCCACACAAAAGCGACCCTTGATCGTTGGGATACGTTACAGTGAAATACTTCATATGTTTGCTGATATATCTATTTGCATACAATAGCTATGCAAACGACGTAGAAGCCCCAGATCAGTCGTTTACCACTACACCCATGCTGGCACCTACGGTGAGGATACATCGTCCAGAGGAACTGACGTGCATGGCCAAGAATATCTATTTCGAAGCAGAGAATCAGTCATTGCGTGGTAAACTTGCGGTCGGCCTCGTGACATTGAACAGAGTAGTGAGTAAGAGGTTCAGGAACACAATCTGCGAAGTGGTGTGGCGGAAACGTCGTCATCCTGATACTGGTAAATGGGTTGCCCAATTTAGTTGGACACTTGACGGTAAGAGTGATACACCTCTTAATCAAAAAGTATGGGATGAGGCAATGCTGTTGGCGTCGGCCCTGCTATCCACCGAATCCGGCATAGAAGACTTCACAATGGGCGCGACCCATTATCATGCAGATTATGTGAATCCTTGGTGGTCACAATTCTTGAGACAAATAATGGTAATAGAAACACATATTTTTTATAAACGGACTAGCTGATGTTGATGGAGCTGCCCAAAGATGTTGTGAAATCCCTAGAAGAAGACAACTATATAGTTGCCATCTTCCGTGGCGATATACTGGATGGTACTGGTGGGTACGTGAGACGCCCGTTTAGGGCCAGACATGGCTTGGTTCACTTTGTCAAGACCAGAAACCTATCAAGTAGGTTTCAACTACATGTTGAACATGCCGAGTTTGCAATCATATGGACAGTTCGTGACCATACTACATACCTACAGACACTCACAACTGAACAGGCCAACAATTCAAAACTCTTACATGACATTGAATACTTCTATCTGATCTGTAAGCACACAATGCACGATGCTATCAAGATGGCAATGTTATGAGAGCAAAAGTAATAGCAATCAAGGCATATGATCTTGAGGATTGTATTCCAGACAGCACCACAAAAGAGGAAGTCTTCAACAGACCTCAGCAGGTGTACAAATACAATCGATTCCATCTCGACAAGCCGAACTTCAAGGAGCTAACAAAGAGCCTCAAGCAGCTACAGAATGGTGTTGTCTACAGCATTGATCGACTAAAGATAACCGGCGAGCACCGGGAGCTAACGAACTATTCGTTCCAAAAAGAACTGTTTGGGTATGAGAAAGAACTGTTTGGGTATGAGCTTGAAACTTCTTATTTGAGATTCAAAGAGGCTGTTGTGAAGGTTGCACCAAACAAGATCATGGTTGTTGCTGTTCACCTGAGTGATGGGATGATACCTAAAATCGATTATACAAAAGAGTTTGCCAGGTATTACTATGAAATCGGTGATGTTGACATCGCTGTTAAACTGATAACTTTCTGATGGCTGAGCAAGGCGACCTACGTATAGTGGGATTTTTATGTGTCCAAAACATATTACAATCCTATTCTAGGACAAAACTGTCATTACTGCATGAAGAAGTGCTATGAGATTCATGTACATAGAGTAGAAATTGGATTCCTCCATCCATATGATGAAGAGCGATGGTGGCAACCGTTGGAACATGATTATCATGTTCCTGTTGGGTTTGGAAATCGAGAAGATGCTGAACTGTACATCGCATCAAGAAGTCTTTGACAACACAATCCTAATCGTGGTACCATGAACTACACTTACAGGAGAATATGATGAATCCATTAGAACCAAAAGCCGTATGGCCATTCATATACAAGATGATCATCATTGTGTTGCTTCTTAGCATCGGTGATGTGTTTCTGACCAACTATATCATCTCGACAGGCGGCATGGAGATTAACCCATTACTGATACCAATCGTCGAGGCATGTGGCCCTATTATTGGATTGTTAATAGCGAAGGTACCGGGATTTGCTATGGTAGCGGCGTCGGTGGTACTTGTCCATAAACATCACAGCGATGGCGGTTCCAGAGCCGAGAAGTGGTTAATGTATTGTATGATTCTATCAGTTTGTGTGTACTCAGCGATAGTCGCTTGGTCATTAAGCAGCATCATTATATCAGGAGCAATCGTATGAAACGTGATCCAGCAATGAAACCCGCAACAGGTGTTAGGAAGATTTGGCCTTTGTTGTTTTGGCATAAATGTCAATGTTGTGAGATGGAAGTCCGACGTGAAATGATGTATCAATTCCATGTTGATGATACTATCATTAAATATCCAAGTTCAGTTAACATTAGACCATTGTATATACATATTTGTGGGCGGTGTCTTACGAGCGATGACCCAGGTTTGTTGAGTGGATTGTTGAAATATCTACAGGCGAAACACATTGCAATTCCACCAAGACCAAAGGCACCACCGATGCCACCTTGTAAACCACCGAGGAGATTGTAATGGATAAAGTAGATCAAGAAAAGGTTATGCGGTATGTACAGTCGTATAAATGTCTGGTGGTTGCCGAGCAGCTACACCGTCATATACACCGTGGGATTAAACTCCGTGAGCAGTTGGCAGCACTTGAAAGACAGATGACACTTCAAGAACTTGAGTGTGCCAAACAGAAACTTGGCATCGAATAGAATTGTCTATAGAATACCATATTATTATTATTATTAGGAGATTAATGTGAAGAAATTTGGATTTGTAGAGAAAGATGATGATGTGTTCGATATCATCGTTGATGAGGAAGTTGTTATTAAGGATGTGACATCTCTCGATATTAACCGTCTTTCCTCTATTATCGAGTGTCTTAAGAATATGACTGAAATGGATGCCAGTAAGAAACTCATACATGGTATGACAGTTGGCTTGATCGATTCTGTTTTTAAGCAGTACGAGGTGCCTGGTGAATCTTGGAAGGTACCACTGATCAAAGCAATTC
>Ga0316189_10000019_pt1 | contig 153824 bp, 122 predicted proteins | sample LowCovwburrow_MG_FD_204930 | JGI IMG/M metagenome (GOLD analysis project Ga0316189, IMG submission 204930) | Coastal sediment microbial communities from Maine, United States - Lowes Cove worm burrow | ecosystem: Environmental > Aquatic > Marine > Coastal > Sediment | place: USA: Maine... | reverse complement strand
CGCCGGTAACGGTATCGACGGTCAAACACATCGACTTATAACCCGCTGCCCGGGCGCGATCCATCAGTTCATCATTCAACGCTGGATCAGAGACAACGTAAACCTGAAACATTTTAGGACCAGAGCTGGTTGCCGCCACATCTTCTATATTTATAGTGGATACCGTTGATAGACTATACCAAGTCCCGGACTTCTCTGCTGCTTTCGCCACTGCACGCTCGCCTTCATGGTGAAAAAGCCTGCTCATACCAGTGGGCGCCAACACAACAGGCCAGTCAACTTTCTGCCCCATTACCGTTGTTGACATGTCAACAGCGCTGACGTCTTGGAGCACTCGCGGAACTAGCTGAATTTTATCGAAAGCCCCAGTATTATTGGCCATCGTCAGCTCGTCGTCAGCCGCGCCCTTCAGATAATGCCAAATTGGGCCAGGAAGATTCTTTTCTGCTAAGACCTCTATATCTTGAATATTAAAACACCGATCTATTTTACGCGACATCATCCGACTTTCTTATGTAAGGTGATTAACGATAGCCGGACTCGGCTGGTTTGCCCAATAATTATTGTGTCCGAAACACCAAGATCGACATCCACGCGCCTAATTGCTAATGAAGGCTTTCCATTTGATAAAAAAGAGCAAGATAAACTATGCCCGAAATGACCATTGAAGCTGCCCCTGAGCGTGAAGAGGGCTACAAATTGGCCCAGCAATCGATCAAGGCTGTGCTGGAAGGCGAAACCAACTGTATTGCCAAGATGGCAACCCTTGTTTCCATTCTGGCGCAAACCTTTCCTGACCGTTATTTTTGGACGGGATTCTATATCCTCGATGATACTCGTGGCGACGAATTGGTGGTTGGGCCATATCAAGGAACACTGGGATGCCTGCGGATCAAATTCGGCAGAGGCGTGTGCGGTATAGCGGCAGAAAGTGGCAAAACACAGCTTGTTGCCGACGTTCACAGCCACGACAATCATATTGCGTGCGACGGCAATACTATGTCAGAGATCGTTGTCCCTGTGTATGACGCGGGCGGATCTTTGATTGCCGTTTTCGATGTTGATTCAACGAATCTGGCCGATTTCAATGAAACCGATAAACTTTGGCTTGAGGCCATAATGCGCGACACCTTTTCCGGTTAGCAAGGAGCGAAAATGAAGTATTTACACACGATGGTGCGTGTCACTGATCTCGAAAAATCGTTGGCGTTTTATTGTGACGCGCTGGGACTAAAAGAAATTAGCCGAAAGGATGTGCCCGCAGGTAAATTCACATTGGTCTTTCTTGCCGCACCGAGTGATGAAGACGCTCAGATAGAGCTAACTTGGAACTGGGATAGCGATGAGACATATCAAGGGGGCCGCAATTTTGGCCACTTAGCGTACCGGGTCGCTAACATCTATGAAACCTGCGCCAAGCTAGCTAGCGCTGGGGTAACTATAAACCGACCCCCACGGGATGGTTATATGGCCTTTGTGCGCTCTCCAGACAATATATCCGTAGAATTACTTCAGGAAGGCGACCGACTGCCGGCTGAAGAACCTTGGAGTTCAATGGAAAATACGGGCGATTGGTGATCCTTTACTAAAGATTTACCTATTACATAGTAAGTAGGAAGAATTACAGTATGCTCTGGGGCATACTGAATCAAAGCAGTGAGCATATAGGGGCAGCAATTGCGCTGGAAAAACAAGCTTTCTTTGCAGTTAGCAAGAACGGGAGTGTTTATAGCATTCGCAGTGGGCTTGTTGATGTCCATGGGCCAAGTCTATTGGGACTTTTTGCTGGAAGAAAATGCTCTTGATCGTTCAGTGCAGCAAAACTTACAGGTCGCCAGAAAAACCGCCGCCAGGGCTGTTTGGATTGTGGATAACGTTATGGCTGACGACGTTATTGCCGGCCTGTTGGAATATGATTACATTCTAGAAGCTCAAATCACCGATGACCAAGGTCAAATCTTAGCCAGCCGAACAGTAGCCAGAGATCCATATTTTGTGCCCCCCAAAGTATTTTCACCTATTTTTGAACGGCAAAATACCTATTCCATCCAGCTCGATTTAGACAATGCTATCGGCGGTGAGTCTGGGCAATTGAGCGTTTTAGTAGACAAGGCCATTGGACTGACAGATTTCTTCTCTCGTGCAATTAATGTTTTCCTAACTGGGCTCTTACGTAATATCATCCTTGTTCTCCTACTATATTGGGCATTTTCCTGGCTGATTGCGTCGCCGCTGAGTAGGCTTGCGGCTTCAGTAGAGTTGATCGACGCGGACAATCCAGCAGGTAGTCGTATTCGGATACCAAAGCGCCATAGCCACGATGAGATTGGTATGCTGGTGCGAGGTATTAACCGTTCACTAGATTCGGCCCAGACTTTGATGGATGACCTGCGGGGAGCCAACCGCGCAATCGCTGCGTCTGAAGAAGCGCTAAGACGACGAACGTGGCAGCTAGAACAGGAAGCCGAAAAATCGCGAGAGGTTGCCCTGGAGTTGATCATGATTAAAGAGGAAGCAGAAGCGGCTAACCAGTCGAAAAGCTTGTTTTTGGCCAATGTGTCACATGAACTACGAACCCCACTAAACGCTATTATTGGTTTTTCTTCGATTATGTCAGACGAAATGTTTGGCCCAATTGAAAATAAAAAATATCGCGAATACATAAAAGACATTCGGACATCGAGCGAGCATTTATCCGAACTATTGGGTGAAGTCTTAGACCTTGCCAAAATTGAAGCTGGGCGGATGAGACTCGAGGAGTCAGATGTCAGCATCGCCGACTTGTTAATAGAATCAAAATCGCTATTGAATGCTATCGCTACTGAAAAAGGACTAGAGATCACCACTGAAATTGAACCTGACTTACCTCTGATTCAAGGCGACCGACTTCGCCTGAAACAAACAGTTCTGAATCTATTGTCAAATGCCATCAAATTTACACCGGATGGTGGGGGATCCATCAAGCTTTCGGCAGAGCTGATCGCAAATGAAGACCTGCAAATTCAAGTCGCTGATCACGGGATCGGCATCTCCAAAGGAGAACAAAAACTGATCTTCACTCCGTTTCTACGGTCCAATGATGCGCATGCCAGAAGCCATGAAGGGACCGGGCTTGGCCTTTCCATCGCGAAGGCTTTTGTGGATATGCACGGCGGCGAAATCAGTGTTGACAGCAAGCGCGGCAAGGGAACAACCTTCACCCTAATATTGCCTAAAGAGCTCATAATCAGCGGCGATCGTGCTGATAAAAACGTTGAGCTCATCTAACCCAAAGACCCCAATGTAGCTTTTTGATAGTGTCTAACCAGTCATGCCGATGGACCACTATGAGATATCTCAAATGGAATGGCTGTAGCGGACCTAAATGCTTGCTAAATTCGTAATTATCCCATTGGCTTTTATGCTCTGAGTGATTATGTATCGGATGAGTGATTCCGGTTCTTGATCAAGGAGAAAACCCATGGCCGATACCAAGCACACGAAAGTCCTGATTATAGGATCCGGTCCAGCAGGCTATACCGCCGCCATATACGCAGCGCGAGCTAGTTTATCGCCGATGATTGTCACCGGGATGCAAGCCGGCGGGCAATTGACGATCACGACTGATGTCGAGAATTATCCCGGTTTTGCTGAAGCAGTTCAAGGCCCTGATTTGATGGAAGCTATGCGCCAGCAGGCCGAGAATGTTGGCACTAATATTATCTATGACCTGATCACAGAGGTTGATCTTGAAAGTGCCCCTAAGAAAGCTATCGGTGATAGCGGTACGATATATACAGCAGATACGATTGTGATTGCGACTGGCGCCCAAGCTCGCTGGCTTGGACTGCCCTCTGAAAAGAAATTCAATGGATACGGGGTCAGCGCGTGTGCCACTTGCGATGGGTTCTTTTATCGCGGCAAGGATGTCGTAGTGATCGGCGGCGGCAACACTGCCGTCGAAGAGGCACTGTATTTGGCAAACATTTGCAGTAAAGTAACTCTTGTCCACCGCCGCGACGAACTTCGAGCCGAGCGCATTCTGCAAGATAGATTGATGAAGCATGAGAAAATTGACGTGCGCTGGGATAGTGTACTGGACGAAGTTCTAGGCGACGAAGAGCCCTTGGGGGTTACAGGCGTAAGACTGAAAAACGTGAAGACAGATGACGTTGAGCAGCTAGATGTTCACGGCGTTTTCATTGCCATCGGCCACACACCCAGTACGGAAATTTTCAAGGACAAATTGCCAATGGATGATGAAGGCTATCTGTATAAAAAAGCAGACAGTACAGAAACAGACATTCCCGGTGTTTACGCCGCAGGTGATGTAACCGATAAGATTTTCCGCCAGGCTGTAACTGCAGCTGGTCTAGGGTGCATGGCAGCCTTAGAAGCAGAAAAGTATCTCGCTGCTATAGAAGACTAAGGCGCGGCGGTCACTGGCGAGCCCCGCAACCCTTTCAAGCTTGGTTAAGCTGGCTGGCGCATTGCACGCTTCATGCCCTGCGGTCTATTCGACGCCCTGCAGTCTATTAACTGCTGATGTAAGCATAGATCGAGGCGCGCTCTATCCGGTGATAAACCTAACAAAAATGGTACTTAGGGCAGTTGTGTGAATCGTTGGATACTAGGTTAATGCATGGCTGATCCAATTCATCCCTTCAAAAAACGCATGGCCTGCTTTATAGTCCGACGGTAGAGGGGACTTTTTATGCTCGACTGGGATAAGTTACGGATATTTCATGCGGTAGCGGAAGCGGGTAGCTTCACCGCCGCAGGGTCACGCCTTAATAGCAGCCAGTCGGCTGTGTCTAGGCAGATCAAGGCTCTTGAAGAGAACCTTGACGTGGCCCTATTCACCCGGCACGCGCGGGGTCTTGTCCTGACCACCGAGGGTCAAGCTTTATACAGTGCCACCTCAGACGTTAGTCAGCGCCTAGACGAGACCACTCAGCGATTGCTGGAATCACGGGGCCAGCCCGTCGGGCCGCTAAGAATTACCACCATGGTGACCTTCGGAGCGGTATGGCTCACCAATCATCTCAATGATTTTGTGAGCCAATATCCTGAGCTGGAGGTTAAATTAATTCTGGATGATGAAGAGCTTGATTTAGCATCCGGTCAAGCAGATGTGGCAATTCGCCTTCATGCACCCGGCCAAGCGGATTTAATCCAACGCCCTCTCACATCGTTTCAAAATCATATCTATGCGAGTCCGCAGTATCTTGATCGGCGCGGAACGCCGGTGCATGTTAGTGATCTAGACAATCATGATCTTATTGTTTTTGGGCAAAGCGAGAGCGTTACGATTAAGTCTTTGAGCTGGCTTTTGAATATTGGCGACACCGGCTATCAGCGCAAGCCAATTTTAGAGGTCAATAATATATACGGCATTATGCAAGCAACCGAGGCTAGTATAGGCTTGGCAGTACTGCCCGATTATTTGGTCGATGGTCGCAAAACACTGGTTCGCGTCCTGCCCGAAATTCAAGGGCCAGCGATTGATAGTTATTTCTGTTACCCGCCCGAACTTCGCGGCTCGAAACGTGTCGCCGTGCTGCGGGATCATCTGCTAGCGCGCATCCGACAGGAAAGCAATTTGCTATAAGATTATTCAGCTGTTGCTTTGTCTTCTGTGCTCATAGGAGGCGCGGATAGGATAATGTCGCCCTCCTCAAGCATATCAACAACATCAAATCCCCTCACCACTTGTCCGAAAACTGTATAGCGGTCGTCTAAGTGAAGATTGTGTCGTGTATTGATAAAAAACTGAGTGCTGCCCGTATCTCGGCCGGCTGTTGCCACGCCAACGCTGTAAGGGGCATGGGTGCCTCCCCACTCCTCGCGTATCGTGCCCCAGCGCTCCCCCAGACGATCATTGCGAGCACCTGCCTGGGCAACAAAGTTAGGGATAACCCTGTGCCATATCATGCCATCGAAATACCCATAACTGGCCATCTGGTAAAAGCTCCAGAAGGCAAAGGGCGCCCCTTTCGAAAAGGCTATTTCAATTTCGCCGCGGCTCGTATTCAAAACAATCGTTCGCTCTAGCGCCTTTTCAATATACGGCCAATCGTCTGTTTTCCGCGCATTGCTTGCTGACGGCGTTTGCTCGATAGACAGCCCTGTCTTCGCGGCTCGCTGTAAATAAGGTTCCTCTGCATTTTCAGCCATTGCCTCAATCGCTGGCTTGCTTGCAGGGTCATCGCCCAATAGCCGAGCCGCACCGGCTTTTAAATAAACATTGTCCGACGCTAGCGCGCTCCGAGCATACCGAATGCCCAATTCTTTTTCATGGCGGTAAAGGCCGCCGATCGCAGCCAATTGCACCCAAGGCGACTTGTCTTTTGCAAGAGCTGTTAGCACAGGCAAGAGGCCTGCATCAATCACCTCTCGATTTGCAATCGCGCTGGATAAAGATTGTCGCACTTGACTTGCATCGTCAGCAGCCAGCGCGGCAATCTGCTGCTGCGTATCTTGATACGTCATCCCAACAAGTGCTGTCGACACTACCGCTCGTATGTTTTGATCCGGCGACGCCGCCAGTTCAAATAGGTAAGGCAGCGACGCATCCCCGTAGCTTGCATAAGCAGGGACAAGTAAAATACGAGCATGGTCGCTTTTGGTAGATCTAATAACGGCATCTAATTTTTGGAAATCGATCACTCTGGATAAGCCGCCTAGTCTAGCCAGTAAATATGCAGCTACAGAGGCTTTACCGTCCGGTTCAGCGGCTACCTTCTTAAGCAGTAGATCAAAATCCAAGGCACTCAAATCACTGGCGGGTAGCGACTGGTAAGCAATCGACTGCAGGAGACCGTGAATCACACGGTCGCTGCCACCGTTATTCACCAGCGTAATCAGAATGTCGCGATCACGTTCTAGCTCAAGGCGACCAAGGGCATAGGCGATTTCATCCCGAACGTCTGTTTCAGGCTCCCGTTTAAGCTGGTACCTCAGCCAAGCGGCCAACGAAACATCACCGCAGTACCCAATCGCCCGCGCAGCAGCATATCTAGCAATCGAGCTATCCGATGACAGCGGCGCCTTTAAAGCTTCACAGGCTTCAGTGTTACCAACCTGGCCCAGGGCGACGATCGCTCTAGGATTTTCAGCGGCAACAGCCGGGAGCAAGGCATCAACATCTTGACGATCACGCGCACTATATATCTCGGCCAAGGTCAGGTCCGGCTTGGCTAAATCTTCGGCCAAAGTTAATGAACTGGCGAGACTCAGCGCAATCCCAGCAAATAAAATCTTCATCATTGGCTCTCTTTTCTAAGCTCAAGCGGCCCAAACATGTCAGTTTCTGATAATCAACTCTCTAAAGGCTACCATTACTAGCGCCATTCAGTAAACATTGATATCCATCAAGTACCTGATTAACCATCGATTTTCTATATTCAAGACCTCTATTTATAACAATAGTCGGGAGCAAAAGACATGCATTAAATGCATGGCTTATATGTTAATAATTAGGGTACTCATCAGTCCAGAAAATACCTATATTGTGTTTGTAAGCAGCGAATAGCTGCACAAGATTGACGGAACTTCTCCCCTGATAACCGTCATTCGGCTGGCTCTGGGCTTCCCCCCCCCTCCCCTCTTCCCCCTGACCCGGGGTCAGCCAATGCTTCTCTTAGAAGCTAAAAAAGCCCTTCTCTGGAAGGGCTTTTTTATGGCGGATGCTTCGGGGATATCTCTACAGGAGTTTTCTATGCCATTTTTGACAGAGCTTCGCTCCGCCTGCGCGCGGCGCGAACCGCTTCCCGGATTAATTTCGACAGCGCTCCCGCCTCCATCAAGACGTCCAAGGCCGCTGCCGTTGTACCGGTAGGGCTGGTAACTCGCGCGCGTTGAACGCTGGCAGGTGTATTATCGCCTTCCAGCAATCTAGCCGCACCAATGATTGTTTGCCTTGCCAGCAGGCTAGCCTCTTCTGGACTAAAGCCTTCTGCCTCTGCGGCACCAGCAAGCGTCTCCACCAAATGAAATAGATAGGCCGGGCCAGAACCCGATACCGCCGTTAGTGGGTTGATCTGACTTTCTTCGGCCAGCCATAAACAGGCACCGTTAGCGGATAAAAGCGCCTCGACCAATCCGCCAACAGATGCTTTAGACCCTGTCGCAGCATATAATCCGGTCATGCCCATTCCAATTGATGCGGGTAGGTTAGGCATCGCCCGCACATAATGCTGTGCGCCGGGCAAATAGTCCTGAATGGTTTGCAATGATGCGCCAGCAGCAACTGAAATAACGATCGCGTTCGACATATCCACATGCTCGAAGGCGGATAAGGCCGATTTTAAGACTTGCGGCTTCACCGCAATAACAATCACCCGAGGCTGCAAGGTCTCTGGTAGACTGCTAGCAGATTCTACGACTTGGTTGCTGGGTAAATTATGATCAGGGTTACTTTGGTCGCTAGGGTCTACGCCCCAAAAGGAATCAGCTGCCAATCCTGCATTCAGCCAGCCCTTTGCCAAGGCAGCGCCCATATTGCCGCAGCCAACCAAGATCAACGGCGTTGCGCTTGTTATCGAGTCTAATTCTGCCATCAGTCATATTCCCTGTTTCTTTGGTGCTGTTTTCTCCAGCGACAAAAAGAGGCGGCCACACGACCACCTCTCTTCACTCCCCCCGCAGCACTGACCATAGGGCAGTAACTGTATTTGTTCGACTAGGCCTCCCCCGCGCATTCCAACATCGCCATATCAATGGCTTCCTGTGGACCTTTGCCGCCCCACAATACAAACTGAAACACTGGAAAAAAGCGATCGCATTCGGTCATCACCGTTTCCATCATCGTTGAGACGTGATCGCTACCGATCATCCCCGTCATCGGGTCGTTAGCAAGACTTGCATGCCTAAAAATCAGCGATTGTTCCCGGCGCCAATACTCAAAATGGCCCAGCCACATCCGCTCATTAACCAGCGCAAGCGTCTCATATATCTCAGGCAATTTACGATCATTGACGCGCGTATCGATCATTGCAGCGGTCTGCAGCGTTGCATAATCCTCACGCCAGAAAAATCTGACTTGAATTTCACAATACTGACCCTGAACAGCGATGATAAGCTCATCATGACTTTCCCGCTCATAGGCCCATTCATTGCCAGCGGCAATTTCTTCGGCCAAATCCAGTGGGTTGTCGACAACAGAATAGAGATTGTTAGCAGCAAGTGCGGTCATTATAAAAGCCTCCCTCTGCCTTTAATACGGTGCCTATCTTAGCAAACATCCGCGACAGGAATTGTGTGTCAGTGGTAAATCCAGCCCAACTGAATTCCGGCAAAAGCGATCTCCTCTAAAATTAGCGAAAACCACTATATATCCGACACGTTATGCCATCCCAATACAAGATGTAGCGTGCCACACCTTTAAAATCGTGACAAGAAGGAAATGAAAATTAGCGAAAAAAGCTGTGGATATCTTATCCACAAGCAGGCTAACTGTTACCCGTGATAAAGTGAGCGACAGACTCAAGGATCAGGTATAATGCGGCATATTTTTTTCTTTATTCTAGCCGGCGGTGTGGCGTTTATTGTCGACGCCGGACTGCTGCAAGTTTTGGTCGGATTTTTATCTGTAACGCCAATCATTGCGAGAATCCCGTCGTTTTCTTTGGCAGTTTTCGCGTCATGGCTCATAAATAGCAAGTTGACTTTCAAGTCTGACGCACCCCGCACCCCAAAGCAGGCAAAGGTGTATGCCCTATCGATGATCATTGGCGGATTTTTGAACTGGGTCGTCTATGTGGCAGCCCTAACCTACCTGCCCATACCCGATGCATGGCCAGCGATAGCGTTATTCCCGGCAGTCGCGATTTCGATGATCTTCAATTACCTCGCAATGCGCTACTGGGTGTTCAAAGGCTAGGGGCACCCATCAATTGGCACCCTATTTATGTCCAAAACTTTGCCAGCGCTTTGATAAATATGATTATGCTTTGCTAGCATACACGCACCGTCCAGCGCGGTCCCCACTGGCTCGCATAGTCTGGCACCAAAAGACGGCCTCAGTAGCTTTCGGTAGAATGGCGCCAATCCACCAACTAGGAACACTTTCAGTTTTTGAGACGTCTCCAAGCGTTCGATGGATGCTGTCAGCCCCTCAACCGCTTCCTCAATAACTTTAATCACCGCTGGATTGCCTTGATCATACGCCTCAATTATCGAAGGGACCATTTGGGCATAGTCTTTCGCGATCGCATCGCGACCCATTTGATAGACTTTCGACCCAAGCCAAGCACCGCTGCCGATATCACCGTGCGCAAATCCTTCACCGCCAATGATTTTCAGGCATCCTGTATGGTCGGGCGCGATAAAAACGGAGCCTGTACCAATCGCCGCAACAATTCCCGTGTCGCCCGCTGTCGCACCCATATAGGATGTGACGGCGTCACTACAGACGATGCTGGATGAACAACCAAGCTGGCGGATATCCCTCTCAAGATCAGCGCGGAAGGGGCTGACTTTGGCCCCGGCTAAACCAGCACATACTGATATATTGGCGCGCTCCAACAGCAGTTCACCGGCGATCACGGTAATCGCTTTCAAACAGGTCGCCCTTGCACGATCCGAATCATCAGTCATCTGGGCTGGATCATCCGTCTGATACTCACGGATGATCTGGCCACCCTGCGCCAGCCGCACCCTGCTTCCGCTGCCGCCCCCATCAAACCCGATATAATATGGTCTCTCCTTCATCAGTCGGTCACCTTATGGCTTTTCGGCGCGTTGCTAGCAACTAACCGGCGTAATCAATCCATTAGCGGCCTAGCTTCGTACACAGAGGCAGACATTGCAAATGGAAGAAAAAAATTCCAGACGGCAATAGTGAAAAGTCGATTGGAAACAGTGATGATTAAAAAAATTGCAGCGCTTGCAATGATGACAATAGTAACAGGATGTAGTTCAATGAGTCTCAATACATTCAAAAACGGCACACCCGAGTTTATTTTTGAAGATTACTTCCTTGGTGAGACCGTCGCCCACGGTATTTTTGAAGATCGCTCTGGCACGGTTGTTAGCCAGTTCAAGATCGACATCGTTGGCACGCTGGAAGATGATATCTTAACGCTGGACGAAGACTTCTATTATGCCAACGGCGACACCGAAGTGCGTCAGTGGAAGCTGAAAATTCTACCCGACGGCAAATATGAAGGCACCGCAGACGGCGTCGTTGGTATTGCGACAGGCGAGCGCGCGGGCAATGCGTTTAACTGGCGATACGAATTCGATCTACAAGTGGACGATAAAATCTACCGGGTTAAGTTTAACGACTGGATGTTCCTGCAAGAGGGCGGCGTGTTGCTCAACAGAGCCTTTGTCACAAAGTGGGGCTTCAATGTAGGAAGCGTCACGCTGTCTTTTTACAAGCCAGCGCAAGAAGCAATGATGCTGAAGGCTGCCGAGTAACAATTCTCCGGATAAAGAAAAAGGCCCCGTGCTGCTGCGCGAGGGCCTTTTTTTTAGGATCACAGCGCCGCATCGCCCGTTTAACTGCGTTACATCGCCCGCTTAGTTAGGGCGAAAAACAGGCGGTAAGGAAGGATTCCCATAAACTTCAGAAAGCCTACAAATGGATTGGGGAAAGCCGTTTCGAATTTGCCTTTCGCTAAGCCTTTCAAGGCTCTTGCGGCGGCATCGTCCGCTTCCATCAGCTGGGGCATTTTAAATTTATTCTTATCGGTAAGCCGTGTGCGTATAAAGCCCGGATTGACCAAACGAATATCAATCGACGTTCTATCCAGCTCAGGCTTTAATCCCTCGACCATATTTATGATCGCCGCCTTGGTTGGGCCGTACCCAATACCACCAGGCAGGCCTGTCCATCCGCTAGGAGAGCCGAGCACTGCAACCGTGATCTTCTTTGGGTGTTTTCGGTACGCCATTAAGCATTGCAACACCCGCGCCACACCGATGAAATTGGTCGTCATCATGTCTGCCATGATGTCCGCATCCATGTTAGCCCCCGCCATCGGCGTATAGATCGCGGCATTTAAAATGATCAGATCGGGTGACCCGCTCTCAGCGTCCATGACGGTGCCCACCGCGCCATTGACTGCAGCAGCGTCGGTAATATCTAGAGGAAGCGACACCGCCGTCCTTAGCGGCGCGCAAAGATCATCAAGTCCCTGTTTACTCCGCGCTGAAACCGTAACAGCAATGCCTGCATCATCTAATTGACTGACAAATTCTGCCCCAAGCCCAGTGCTGCCGCCAACGATCCATGCCCGCTTCCACGGATAGTCCATCATACGCCGCACATCTTACAGCGGTATTTGATCATCGAGCCGTCGGTGCCTTCAAACTCCATGCCGACCCAGCGTTGCTGCTCGTCATACCAAACCGAGACATTCTCCAAGTCGCCGCTATATTCAAAGCGCTGGGCTTTTCTAGGGCCTGTGTTGGTCTCGATCGTATACCAGTCGCCGGGAGTTATAGTCACTTCATCAAGCTTGCCTGAAATCGTATTGTATATCTTTGACTTCTCAAGAACCTCCGGATTCCAGTGGTTGGTCGGCAACAGATGTTTCTCAGCCTCCGGGTCCCAAAACGTCTCATAAATATCGCCGCCATCGTTTGTGACGCTATCGACCTTTACAAGCTCATCCTCGCTCCAAACCTCAGACGATGAATAGCTAAACTTATAGGCTGTGAAGAATAGAAACTTGACCTTCAGCTTCGTACCTGAGGTTATTGTATGGGTGCCGTCCTGTTTGTCAAAGTCCACACTGTGCGTGCCGATGCGCTTACCTTTGCGATAAACATCAAACTTGATGTCTGCGCCGTAAAGTGCCGCCATCTTGGTTGCTATCGGCATTGTCTCGCTCGCTGACGGCTCAGGTGTATCGCTGGCCGTCAACGGCGCCGCTATCAATAAAGCTGTTCCACATAATAATGATTTCAATTTAAATCTCCTCCCGGTGTTTACGGATGCTACCATGATTCAGATCTGAAAGTCTCGTTATCGCGTAGGGATAGTATGAAAAACAAAGCAACCGTTGCAAAATATGGCTTCATGGCCGCCCCTGCCTCCATCAGCTTGCTGGTCATGCAGGTGTATATGCCCACATGGCTGTCGAAGCTGGGTATTTTCAGTTTAACATCCATCGGGTTTATATTCTTCGCAGCGCGCTTGATTGATACGGTCAGCGATCCGTTGATCGGCTATTTGGCCGACCGCCAAACGGGCCGTCTAAAAGGCCGCGTCTTTTGGATTGCCGGGGCGATACCCGCCCTACTCGCGGTCTCTTGGTGGTTGTTATCACCGCCAGATTCGACCCTGTTCACTTTTTTACTGATCTCCGCTTGGTATATTGCTGGCACGGCCATCTTGATCCCCTATTATGCGATGGGGACGGAAATCGACAAAGGCTATCACAGCCTAACAAGCTTCACCGGATCACGGGCGGCGTTCGGTTTGGTCGCGACGATAATAGCCCTGATCCTGCCAACCGCGGTGGGTGTAGCGGATGATTTATACCAATCGCTTTTTGCGACGTTCTGGCTGTATGCACCGCTTTTCTTGGTCGGTGTTATGTTTTTATGGTCCATTGCCAGCGATAAGAAATATACCTCGACCGAGAGCCAAGCACCGCTGTCACAGGCTGGCTTAAAGACATATATCAGCCTGTTCAAAAAAGGCTCGTTGTTTAATATTTTGATTTTCAGCCAACTAATCAACGGCGTCGCCAATGCTTTCCCAGCAACGCTGTTCCTGATGTTCGCAGCCCACGTGCTAGATGCACCGGACGCAGCCGGGCCGTTGTTGATGCTGTATTTCCTGACCGCTGCAATCTCCATTCCGGTGTGGAGCCGACTAAGCAAGAAATGGCGCAAAGAACAGTGCTGGAGTGCGGCGATGATCGTCGCAGGCTTGATTTTCCCGCTGACGTTTTTTGTCACGCCTGACCTGATTTGGCTATTTGCGGCCATTACCTTTATCACTGGCCTAATGGCCGGCGCAGACCTTACCTTACCCGCCTCCATGCTGGGTGATATTATCAACAAGCGCGGCGACGACGACAGCCCGGGCGGTGAGGCAACATCTACTCGCGCTGGAAGCTATTTCGCGGTTTGGGGCATGATTTCAAAGGCAGCGCTAGCACTGGCGATCGGCCTTGCTTTCCCGCTGCTGGATATCGATGTTTTTACCACCGATACCTCTGAGGCTGAGATTAATGAAACCAATTTAGTGCTGCTTTATGCAATGATGCCCTCAGGCCTAAAGCTTTGGTCCGTTTGGCTACTGCGTAAATACCGCCTAAATCCCGCTTAGGATTGCAACACTGCGACGATCAAGTTGCCCTTCTGTGGAACTCGTGTCGCCTGTAGCGCTAAAAAAACTCAAATACCATTTGCCTTCTTTAGAATTAAAAGTATATTGTTCACCTTATGTTCTATTTTTATTCAAGGAATTAGTTATGATTAAAGGCAGTTGTTTGTGTGGTGAAATTAAATTCGAATTAAGCGAGACGCCATCTTCATTGAGTTATTGTCATTGTTCACGGTGTCGAAAATCTGCAGGTGTTTATTCTGCTGTTGTTATTGGTCAGGCTGAACATTTTAAGCTGCTAGAAGGGGAAGATTATATCGCAACGCACAAAGCAAAAGGCGAAGGGCTGCATGAAAGAAAATTCTGTAAAGAATGCGGCACATCCCTTGGTGACTTGATCACGGGAAGTATTTATGTCGTAGCAGCTTCTGCCCTAGATGATGATCCCAAAATACGGCCAATGGCGCATATCCATATTGCCTCGAAACCAGCTTGGTATGACATCAATGATGGAATCTCAGTTTTTGAAGGCGACTATATCGCTGAAACCCAAAAGTAACGAATGAAACGGTTGCGGTGATTTGAGGCGCTGCATAAATAGCGCCTCAACCCAACATAGGAAACTCTCTGATATCCTCTGTAAATCCGGGCTATTTAACGCCGAGTTCGCGCAGGCGCTCTTCCAGATATTCATCCGCCGTATAGCGATCAGATAGCACCACATCGGGTCTTGGGTGCAAGAACAGCGGCAGTGAAATCCGGCTACGCTCGACGATATCACCAGTCGGATTAATCACCCGGTGGATGGTGCTGGGGTAATAGCCGCCGGACGCCTCTTGCAACATATCGCCAATATTGACGATCAGCGTACCAAAATCACTGGGCACATCCAGCCAGCTTTCATCCTTGCGCATGACTTGCAGACCCGGCACCCGTGAGGCTGGCAGGATCGTCAACAGGTTGATATCGCCGTGCGCGGCGGCGCGGACAGCACCGGGTTCCTCGCGCCCTGTCATGGGCGGGTAATGCAGCACGCGCAGCAACGTCTTGTCACTATCTTCAATCATTTGCGGCAAAGGCTGGCGGTAGCGCGCGCGAATGTCATCCGGCGTATGGTCTTGCACCCATTTCAGCAGCGTAGCGGCCAGGGTATTGGCTTCCTGGTAATAGGTCTCGATATTCGCTCTTAACCTGGTAGGCAGCGGGCTACCGGGATAATAGTGGAAATATTCCTTAATATCTTTTTTCTTGGCGCCCTTGGCTGTCTCGGAGACGGCGGCGGGGAACCAACCCGCTTGGGTCTCAGGATCGAAATGAAACGACTGCTTGTCAGCGCTCAAGAACCAATCTAGCCATTCGCTATAGATATCTTCCACCAAGGTCTTGCGGATAGGATGGTTTTTCAAGACACCAAAGCCCGTGTCATGGAGCGACTGGGCAAAGACCTCGCCTGCGTCTTCGTCCAAATAATCGATTGCTACTAACTCTGTCATCTCAACTCTCCAACTGCGTTTTCTTAGACCGCGTATCGTCTTTAATCTTGTTTGTGGCCGTTTAGCAGAATAGGCTATGCCTGTCACTACTAGTAAAGGTTTCCATATGAAAAATTTCGAGCTGGAGGTTTATTTCTCAAAATGGGAATTTAAGGCTAGGCATCACCTAACGGCGTCCGATATGGAAAGCATGTCTCAGGCTGATCTGCTGGCGATGGCAACCAATGACGACCGTGCGGCTTTTGAAGCCGGATGGCTGGGCTATACACAGACATGGGGCGCACCGGAGCTGCGGGCAGAAATTGCTGCCACCTATGAAGCCTTGCAGAGCGACAATATCCTATGCTTTGCGGGCGCCGAGGAAGGCATTTATGCCGCCATGAGGGTTTTGCTGGAGCCCGGTGATCACGCCGTTGTCACAGTGCCAAATTATCAAGCGGCGGAAACCCTGCCGCTGTCCATATGCGATGTCACCGGTGTCCCGTTAGACGCTGATAAGGGCTGGATGCTGGACCTTGAAGCTGTCCGCGACGCGATCAGACCCAACACAAAGCTAGTATCAATAAATTTCCCCAACAATCCAACTGGCGCAGTCCTGCCGCATACTACAACTAAGGCCCTTGTTGACCTGTGCCGTGAGCATGGTGTTTGGCTGTTTAGCGATGAAGTTTACCGAGGTATTGAGGCCGATCCAAGCGACACAATGCTGCAGATCGCTGATCTATATGAGCGCGGCCTTAGCCTGAACGTGATGAGCAAAGCATACGGCTTGCCGGGACTGCGAATTGGGTGGATCGCGTGTCAGGATACTGACTTACTGCAGCGCTTAGAGCGTTATAAACACTATCTGTCGATCTGTAATAGCGCACCGTCAGAGAGACTAGCCGTGATTGCCCTAAAAGCGCGCGGGCAAATCTTAGCCAAAAACCGAGCGTTATTGGCGACAAATGGAAAGCTGGTCGATGCTTTTTTCGCCCATAATGAACGCTTGTTCGAGTGGCAGCCGCCAAAAGGCGGGTGTGTTGCCTACCCTAAACTAACATCAGCGATGGACTGCGATGACTTTTGCACGAGGTTAGTTGAAGAGTCAGGTGTTCTATTGCTGCCATCCAGCATTTATAAATCAGATCTACTACGAGCCCCGAGTGATCGCTTTCGGATCGGCATGGGTCGGCGAGGCTTGGAGCGAGGACTTAACGCTTTTCAAGATTGGATAGACAAAAATCATACTATAATTTGAGTTACGTCCATAACAACTTCCAATTTGATAATCAGAGCGTTTTAGCCCAATACAAAATAATCAAAAGTAGTATATTTGGGGATTGTGCATGAAAAGAGCACTCGTTCTTTCCGGCGGAAACGTCAAAGGATCATGGCGAGCCGGAGCCATCTGCGAAATCCTTAAATAGGGCTATGAGCCGACGAATATTTACGGCGTCTCAATTGGTGCCCTCAACGGAGCTATTCTGCCATGGATGGCCTATACTGTTCTTAAAGACGGGCATCACAGAAACTGATGATCCGAGTGCAGTGAAGTTTGCTATCATCCAGCGGGAGTCTACTGAAGAAATTGACATCAATCGCACGCAGTTCGATAGCGCAAAGATATTAGAGATGATTAGCAGCGGTCGCACCGCAGCCAATCGTACTTGGCCACATGAGACGCCGCAGCGATGGACTCACCCTTACAAGCCACCAAGACCTTAAGAGCCAAAAGGCCCTATGCCATTTATACAATACTACGATTGCCGCTCAAGTCTATTTGCCAAGCCGTCAAATCTGTATAAGCTATAGACACTATATGCACTTGCACAAAGGGCCGAAGCTTGAGCAACAAAACTAATCGAATTCTCAGTTGGAAAGAGCGGCTAAGCTATGGTTCCGGCGATTTTGGGCTGAACTTATATTGGCAGTCTGTCGGTTTCTTTTTACTTTTCTTCTATACAGACGTCTTAGGCTTACCCAATAAAACAGCGGGATTGATATTTTTGATTGGTGGCGTTTGGGACGCCATTAGCGACCCCTTAATGGGGTACATAGCCGAGCGAAGCACCAGGAAAGAAAGTAAATATAAGCCCTTTATCATTGGCGGAGCCATTCCCTTGGCCCTTTCTGGTATGCTGCTCTTCTCCTCGCCAACAATCGATAATAGCACCCTAAAGGCGCTCTATGTGTTGATCGCCCTCCTTGTTTTTAGAACATGCTACACGATCGTATCTATTCCATATTCAACGCTCGGCGCGCGCCTAACCAGTAACCCAAGTGAGCGGACGCAGCTATCCGCAGTACGCATGTATTGCGGCGTTCTGGGTGGTCTAGCAATCAGCGCCAGTGCTTTTCTCCTGCGCGCTATATATAACGATCAAACTGCCTTCCAAATTCTCGGCGTAGCGATTGGTTTAGTGTCCGTTGCCATGCTGTATCACTGCTACCGAAACACCACCGAGATCATAATCACGCGGCCCAGCAGTGCCCCCGCCGCAAATCTTAAAGAACTGGCAGGGTCGCTGATTGCAAATAAGCCTTTCGTTACACTATTGCTGGGGATTTTCTTTGTCACTTTTGCCAATACTTTTTTCTTAAAGAACCTGCTTTATTATTTTGAATATTATCTGGGTAGCAAGCAAGCCGGAAACACCGCCTTCTTCATCCTTACCGCTATTCCTTTAGTCTCGATTCCCTTCTGGTCGCTTATCGCTGTTCGGTGGGGCAAACGCAAAGCCTGGCAGCTTGGTGGATTGGTTATGGCGGCTGCTTTTTGTCTCACTTATTTTGATCATTCTGGAACAATATGGTCCGCGTTCTTGGCTGTGGGGCTTTTCGCATGGGGATCAAGCGCCTATGCGGTTTTACTATGGTCTATGCTGCCAGATGTGATTGACTATGGTGAGTTCAAAACCGGTGTAAGAAACGAGTCAATGGCGATCGGCCTATTATCTTCCGTACAAAAAGTCACCATCGGGGGCAGCGCATTGATTATTAGCTTGAGCTTAGACACCATTGGCTATCAAGCCGGAATGGTGCAGTCTAATGCTACACTAGAAGGTTTGAACAGAATGATCTCAATCGGACCGCTACTTGCTGTAACGCTATCAATGTTGGCGATGCGCTACTATCCTCTTACTGGCAGCGGCCTCGCGCAACTACAAGAGTCTGAGTGAATTTTATTGTCCGTAACTTGTTAAAAAGGCCATAAATTCAGGAGCGGGAACAGGGCGAGAGATAAAGTAGCCTTGAGCAACTTCACAGCCATGCTGCCTTAGAATATCCAATGATTTCTCGTCTTCAACACCCTCGGCAGTTATTTTCATACCCAAGTTATGGCCTAGATCGATCGTTGATTGAACCAGAATTTCGTCTTCTTTGTCAGTGGCTAAATTGAGTACGAAAGCCTTATCAATTTTTAGCTCTTGGACGGGCAACTTCTTGAGGTAAGCGAGCGATGAAAATCCAGTTCCATAATCATCAACAGATAGCGCGATCCCCATCTTCGCCAGTTTATCCAAAATTGCTAAAGCGCGATCCATATCATGCATCACCGCGCTTTCGGTGACCTCCAAGCACAAATGTCTTGGGTCAAGATCAAACCGTCTCAGGAGTAGATCAACATAAGCTGGCAATTCATTATTCTGCAAATCACGCCCCGACAGATTTGCGGAAACGACAATATCTATACCATCACTTATAAACCGTTTTGTCTGGCCAATAATCTGCTCCAGCGCCCATGCGGTAAGGTGATGGATTTCGCCTGTTTCTTCGGCTAACGGGATGAATATCTCCGGCGAGATGAATCCGTCTGTCGGGCTCATCCATCGAATCAAGGCCTCGGCCCCCGTAATTTTATTGGAGGCGATATCTAATTTGGGCTGATAATGGAAGGATACAAATCCCGACTTCATTGCAGCTCGCAAATCGCTCATCATCGATAGGTGCTGCGCCTGTACTGATACTTGATCAGGATCATACGCGGCAAATCCATCGTCACTACCACGAGCCTGATCAACAGCACTATAAGCTTTCAAAAACAGCTCGTTCGCAGCTTCTGGGCTGCTTAGGCCAGTAATATAACCCATAACAATCGCAACATCGATTTTAACATCTGCTGGCTCAAACGGCATTTTGAATCCCTCAGCAACTTTTCGCAGATCGCCGGTCAAATCCTCCTTTTCCACCACAAAGAATCCAAAGCTATCAGTGGAAACTCGGCAAACTAGACGCCCCGTTGCTGTCTGCAATCGTTCGGCAATTTGATAGGCCAGAGTGTTGATCTGTTCATAATCTAAAACTGTGCGGAGTGACTGAAATTTCTGAACCTCGACAATAACCAGGGCGTAAGAATGGTTCGCGTAATTGGCATTAACTATTTCGTTCTCAAGCATAATGCGGTTGCCAAGGCCAGTTGCGGTGTCGTGACTCGCCTGCTGTATGATGCGATCTTGGCGCTCGCGGACGGCCTCGCTCATCGCATTGAAGTTCTGTCGCAGCACTTCAACTTCGCTGAAAGATTGCGGTTCATCGATCCGCGCATATGTCCCCTTGGCGATGTTAGCGGAGATATCGGCCAATCGGCCAATTGGTCCGCTCACTGATTTTGACAGAAAATAGCACCCAACAATAATGATCATAAGCCCAAGGAAATTGAACAAACTAAGCATTAAGAACATGCCGCTAAAGTCGGCCATTGCGCGATCGCGTGAGCTGTACACAAGTAAGTATTCACCGCCATACCTAGTGCCCGGCAGCCCAACAAATCGCAGAGCATATGTATCACCGAAATAATCCGTCGTGCCAGCGCCGCCCGTAATCCCAAGTAAATTATCAGCCTGAGGGTGGGCCTGAAACCAATTCAAAAAGCCGTCGCGGCTCGAAGCGCCGGCGATTTTCCAGCCATTTCTCTTAAATATGAACGAAACACCAACCCGGCCAGACGACATGCCCCTGACTTGTGAGGCTTGTTGATCGTCCAGCTCAACGCCCAAAATGATCCAGCCAACGGTAACAGGAGCTTCAATTGGCACCATCACGCTTTCAAATAATCGCTCGCCGTCATTTACATACATAATATGATCCTCCGCGCTCATCTCAGCGCGTTCAACCTCCATAACCATATCATGTAGCATGGCCTCGCCATCACCAATTTGGTGTATAATTGTACCGTCAACATCAAGTAGCATCGCCATGCTGACCCCCGATCGCTCCATGAGGTTGGTAAGGGCAGATCCCGTTGTCGCATCATCACCGCTAGCAACGGCTTGTGTAAAAGGAAAATCTCGCGAAGTTATCCTTGCCTGTTCGATTAAATTTTGTTGCTGGGCTTTCACGATCTGCTGAAACGCTTGGACACTGCTATCTAGTTCCGCATTGATGCGGCCTTCAACGGTATTTTGACTGGTCAGCAGCACAACTAAATAGACCGCCCCCTGAACAAGCGCGAACATCAGCAGAAAGCGGATAGTGATATGGGAACGTAAGGGGGTCTCGCTCAATCGCTTTCCCCACTATTGATGTTCGTTTGAATACTTCTACGAGCCTCCAATTTGATATCAATCGTCACGGGGCTTTGATCAATCAGTGGCAAGGAAATCTCAGAATCTTGGGCTTTGCGGCCGACGATATCAGGATGCCAGACCTCCAGTGTATAGGTCCCGGCTGGCAGGTCAGAGAAAGTCACAGCGCCCGCTTGGTTTGTTGTTCCGTATCGTGGCGAATCTGCTACATAAATAAAGGCCAGCATGTTTTCATGGATGTTGCAGCCGATCGCAATAGCGCCGCTGGCCTTTGGGGTATAGCTGACCTCTTCCTCGCGACCGTACACTTGCAGCTCGAAGCGATTTCCCTTTGAAAAGGAATAGATATGGTGTCGAAATCGATCCCGGTTGGGAAAAATGATGGCGGTGTTCACCTGCGTCACCAAGACGAAAGGATCGAACGAAGTGTTTTCCTGAATCATTAACGGGGGATCAGTATTTACTGGGCTCAGTTCCTGACCAGACGAAGGTGTCAGCATAACAACAGCGTTTTCTATGACGCCTCCATCATTACCTATCACTACAAAGGCCGTATCGTCGGCCTCAATAGAGGCTGCCATGATAAGTACTATGATAACTCCCGCAGATATTCTCATCATTTATCACGTCCTTACTCTGAAACTTGGTCCAAAGGCTAGGTATGATCATATGAGGATGAACGAAATTTTAAAAGGCTTTAGTTATCACACATATAATTAGTCCGAGATTGTCGGAGCGAAGGTTGGTTTTCTGATGGGGCGCCCCTTGTTGACTATCTCTGCGACTCTCGAAGGGCTTTTTATTTGATAAAGCTCAATTAAGCTTGTTTAATATCCGGTAGAGCCATGAACCTATTTTCATCCATCGGCTTACCAAAGTAATAGCCTTGACCAATATCGCAGCCAATGCGCTTTAGAAGATCAGCCTCGCTGGCTTCCTCGATCCCCTCGGCTACCACCTTCATACCAAGGCTATGGCCAAGATTGATGATGCCTGCGACAACCCTTGCATTTGCAGTTCCCTCTTCGCATTTTGTAATAAACGAGCGATCAATTTTAATCACATCAGCCGAGAAATCTTTGAGATAAGACATTGAGGAATAGCCGACGCCAAAATCATCAATCGCAACGGTCATACCGGCAGCTTTCATTCGGTCTACTGTGCCAGACGCGGATTCCAAATCTGTAATCATCATTGACTCTGTAATTTCAATTTCTAACATCTGAGGGGAAATATCCGCACTGGCGAGAGCTGCCTGAATCCACTCAGAAAGTGCCTCATTCTTAAAATCATCCGCGGAAAGATTAATGCTCAGCTTAAACTCAGTAAGCCCCGTGTCGCACATTCGCCGAAGGAATCTTACCGATTCTTCGACGACCCACTGACTGATCTTGTTGATCAGCCGAGCTCGCTCGGCAATCTCAAGGAAATAGTATGGTGTTAGTAGGCCTTGCTCGGGGTGATCCCACCTGATTAAGGCCTCCGCTCCCGTAACTTTGCCTGATACAAAATCAATTTTCGGCTGATAAAATAGAATGAATTCCTCATTTTCGATAGCCTTCATCAAATCTGACTCAACGGCCTTGCGGTTGATCAGTTCGGCATTCATCGCTTCATCAAATATGGCGTATCTATTTCGCCCAGCGTTCTTAGCTTTATACAGGGCCACATCCGCGTGCCCTGCCAGATCAACGGCATTCGAGTCGTCCAGAGGGTAAATTGTTAATCCAATACTGACACCAGATTCAAGCTGCATATCTTCAAGCGCATAAGGCTTTGATGCGACTTCCAGAATGCGCTCTGCGAGCTGCGTGCTGTCATCCACGTCCTTGTGATTAGTAGCGATCACAGCAAACTCATCGCCGCCAAGTCGGGCAACGGTGTCGGTATCGCGCAAAATGGTTGAGATTCGGCCCGCAACTATCTTTAAAACCTCATCGCCAATGGGGTGGCCCTGAGTATCGTTGACATCCTTAAAATGATCCAAATCCAGATAGTAAACGCTCACTAAAGTGCCACTCCGCCTCGCTCGCACGAGTGCCCGCTCTAGGCGCCTTTGAAAGACAGGGCGGTTAACCAGCCCGGTCAAACTATCGTGCTCTGCAATATATTTGACCTCTTCCATATGCTGATACCGCTGGGTGATATCTGTATAAGTAGAAACTAGGCCACCACCCGGCATTGCGCTTCCAAATATCTCTAGCATGCTGCCATCTGGCCGTTGCCGATCAAATTGGTATCCCCTGACTTCGCCGTCCGCACTAATGCTGTCCAATCGCTTAAGCGCGGCTTCCTCCTCTATCTTAGAGCTATATTCTCCCTGAGAAATCAGCAGTTGAACCAGGTCTGCCCGCGTGCGCTCTTGGTCTAGCCAGTCTTTTGGTAAATTCAAAAGATTCGCAAATGACTGGTTACAGAAAGACAGCTTCATGTCTTGATCATAAACAGCCACACCGGGGCCAATGGTATTTAAAACCTGCTGCATCAAATGGTGCTGGCCTTGTAATTCCCCAGCTTGGGATTCCACAATGTCTTGCTGGAGCATCAATTTTCGTGTGGATTGTTCAGCTGTTCGGCCTATCTGCGTAATCAATATTCCGTAAAGGACCGTAACAAAAGCCATCGCGTAGGTGACTGGCTCACCCTCCAGCAGGAACTCTATCGCTACAATCGATAGAGCGGGGATGTTGAAAGCGATACCCGCCGGGAAATATGGTGATGCAGAAGACGTAGCGCCCGCAGTCATCCCGGCAATCATAAAGACAGCACACAGAAAATAGAGTCCTGTTTCGCCTTGCATCGGGACTGCAAGCACCAACGACCCCCAGGCTGCTCCAGTGAGAAAAGCCCCCCCAACAAAGGCGTTGAGCCATAAATTAACGTCAATAAAATGATGATTCCGCAGGACAAAAACGCCAGCAAACATGCGAGCGAGCGATATTAAAAACAGCGCTGAGCTCCACGAGATTAAAAAGCCAGTAGAAGCGGTTCCCCAAAATAAATAGAGAACGATCAGGCCGTTTATTATATTTATAGGCACAGATAAACGGGCTGCATTATATAACATCACCAAACGCGCGCGCAGCCGAGCCTTCGACCGGCCTTCTTTCAGCCGGCTTTCCATCCGCGTCGTCAGAGCTTGCATTTCTTCTACCATACTTTACACAATATACCTTGATTAGTTAACAACATGGTAACAGAAGCAGGTAATATTTTGGCTCGTGTTAATACAGTATGCCGCATATTAGGCGGCATGCCAGTCGCCCAAAAGAACGAGCTGAAATCTCAGCGGGATGTGCTCTAAACCACTTCAAATAAGCCAGCCGCACCCATGCCGCCGCCAATGCACATTGTGCAGATGACATATTTAGCGCCGCGCCGCTTGCCTTCAATTAACGCATGGCCCACCATGCGCGCACCCGACATGCCGTAGGGGTGACCGACTGATATTGCGCCGCCGTTAACATTCAAAATATCATCAGATATCCCAAGCTTATCGCGGCAATAAATCACCTGAACGGCAAACGCTTCATTAAGCTCCCAAAGTCCAATATCATCCATTTTGAGACCGTGCTGCTTCAGCAGCTTTGGGACAGCATAAATCGGACCGATACCCATCTCATCAGGCTCACAGCCAGCCACCGCCATGCCTCGGTATATGCCAAGCGGCGTCAAGCCGCGCTTTGAGGCGACACTTGCTTCCATCAAAACAGACGCCGACGCCCCGTCCGACAATTGTGACGCATTACCTGCCGTGATTGTGCCGCCTTCAATGACTGTCCTTAGTCCCGTTAGCCCATCCAACGTAGTTTCGGGACGATTGCCTTCATCCTTGCCAAGCGTCACCTCGTGAAATGAAATCTCCTTGGTCTCTTTATCCATGACCCCCATATTTGTTGTCATGGGGACGATCTCATCATCAAATTTTCCCGACGTCTGCGCCGCCGCTGTCCGCATTTGACTTTGAAAGCCATACTCGTCCATTGCCTCGCGCGAAGTACCGTAGCGATCGGCGACCACCTCAGCAGTTTGTAGCATCGGCATATAAATATTTTTATGCATTGCTGTCAGGCTTTTATCGATCATATAGCTGGTGTTCATTTTATCGGTCTGAACCAAGCTAATACTTTCAAGCCCACCGCCCACGGCGATATCCATACCGTCGACCATGATTTGCTTAGCAGCCGTAGCGATCGCCATCATGCCACTTGAACACTGCCGGTCCATCGTCATGCCAGACACCGTGACTGGCAATCCAGCGCGGAGCGCAGCCAGCCTTGCGATATTAGTACCGGTTGAGCCCTGCGTCAGCGCGTTGCCCATGATCACATCTTCAACCTCGCCCCCATCAATGCCCGCACGGACAACAGCATGTTCAATCGCATGCGCCCCTAAAGTTGGGCCTTGAGTGGCATTCAAAGAACCGCGATATGCGCGGCCAATGGGGGTTCTTGCTGTAGAGACGATGACAGCTTCGCGCATAGTAAAGGTCCTTTCGGTCAGATAAATGAGATCAGTAATTTGTACTGTGGATCACCGTGATGGGCAATAGGTTCTTGCTTCCAGCGCCTGTCCCCTCGTAGCACATCCACAAAAAAGCCCGCAAGAGCGTGTCCTGCGGGCCGATTTTTTAGTTTAGCACGCTATTAGAATGTGTAGCGTGCGTTCAAGCCCCACGTCCGCGGCGCATTTCGGTAGCCGTTGACGATACCCGGCGCAGCAACACCAGGGAAGATTGTGGTCACATATTCATCATTGAACAAATTCCGTGCCCATAGTTTCAACTGGAGGCCGCTAGCCAACTCGTAGCCTAGGCTTGCATTGAATGTGCTCACCTTACGGATAGCTCCAGGCTCTGCGCCAATAAGCGGGAACGTGATAGACCCATCCGAGCCCTCGTTGGTCTGAACACCACTCTCGTATAACCAATCAACTCGGAAGAAGGCAGTAGAGCCGTTATCAAAGTCTTTGTTAAACGTCGCACCCGTCGACATCGAAGTGCCATGGATGCCCGCTGGGCGCTCGCCGCTTAGGTCGGTGACACCGTCAACACCAGATACGAATTCATCATATACCGGATCAAGGAACGTTCCACCATATGTAAGGGTTACCCAATCAGCAGGCTGCCAATTGATCTCTAGCTCAATACCCTTGGTAGACTGCTTACCCGCATTCGTCAGACCAAAACCTGTACCCAGGAAGGTAGCAGACTGGAAATCTTTAATCGTCTGATCGAAAATTGCGACGTTGACAGATGCCGTATCGAAGCGAGCCTTGAAACCAATCTCATAGACCTTTGCTTGCTCAGGCGCTGCAAACCGCGTCCCAGAATTGCGACCGGCCAAATTATAGTTATTTGGCAAAAGTCCTGCTGAATCTAAGGCACCAAAGTCAGCAAAGAATGGCCGTGAGTCACGCCCCAAGTTCCATGAGCTGGATTTGAAGCCAGTGGCCGCGCTCGCATAAACGTTCAGCCAGTCGTTGGCTTCCCAAGACGCTCGCAGGTTCCAGCTCAAGTCTTTATCTTTCGATCTGCCGTCTTCCACCGCGTTGGGGAACGCTAAGAACTGAGGCTGGAACTGCAGGCCAAACAGAGCAGGCAATACAGCACCATTGATGGTCGAGTTAATCGCCGCAGAAGTGCCTGGCGCTACGCCTTCGATGAAAGCAATGTTGGCCGGTGTAGGATCAAGCCCAGTCGCGTCAGTGAAGAACTGGCCGAATAATACTGTGGGCAACGGAACACCGAACACTGTGGCTCCATTCACAAAATCAACATTTCCATAAACATCATTATTGGTAGTCGACGCAGAGACCCTCTTTTTGTCTTCGGTATAGTTGAAACCACCAGTCAGTGTTAAAGTATCACTAATATGGAAATCGACAGAGCCAAATAATGACCAAGCTTTATCGTCCTGAGTGAATTTTTCATCAATGAAAACATTGTCATTGAAGAACGTTCCCGGCGCCTGCGCGAACAAGCCTTCCAGTGTGCCTAAAAAGCCGCCCAACCCTGCGCCTGCGAAAAGTGCATCGAAATACGGCCGTGCATCGGCGCCGTAGCCCACTTCACCACCTAGATCGACGCTTTCGTCGAAATAGTAGGCGCCGAGCATCCAGTCGACTTTATTGTCTGCGCCAGTAGAATTGATCCGAAGCTCTTGCGTGAAAGTCTTGATGTTCCGATCGTCGTTAACAATACGGTCCAATATGTCGAGCGTATTCCAATCGGAATCCGCATCATTAAAGCTCTCATTACGACGATAGGCGGTGATCGACGTAAGCGCCATCGTATCCCACTCATGATCAATATGTAGCGATACGCCGCGATCGTCGACAATATTTTCCGGTGTAAAGTTACCGTATGAAACAAGCGCGTACGGGTCATCAGCGTTAGCAAGCTGCCCACCAAGAGCTGTAACTGCCGCAACAGCGCCCTGGTTCTGGAAGTTGGTCACACCGCAACAGGCTTCATCAATTTTTGAATAATCTGCAATCAAGCGAATAGAGGTTTGATCACTTGGCTCCATCAATAATTGACCACGAACGCTCCAACGATTGCGCTCATTAAGATCGTCGACACCGTCAATTTGTGATTCAACATAGCCATCGCGCGTGTTAAAGTTACCGCCAATACTGAAGGCAATGGTATCGCTCAGGCCGCCCGTGAAATAGGCTTTGCCCTGAAAGGAGTTGTAGTTGCCGATGCCAGCTTCAACATAACCGCCAGGCTCAAAAGACGGCTTCGCTGTTACTACGCTGACAACACCGGCTGATGCGTTTTTACCAAAGAGTGTACTTTGCGGACCACGAAGCACCTCGATACGCTGCAGCTTCGGCAGATCACCAATCGCAGCGGCGGCTCTTGACCGGTATACACCGTCGATAAAAATACCGACAGCCGGCTCAATACCAATGTTGTTTGTGCCGTTACCAAAACCACGAATCGCAAAGTTAGTATTTGAAGACGTCTGCAGCTGGTTGACCCGCAAGGATGGTACCACACTGCTAAGGTCATTAATATCTAAGATATTTGCTTTTTCAATCGTATCCGCCGATGTCACAGAAACCGCCACAGGTGTTGCCTGAAGCGTCGTTGGGCGCTTGGTCGCCGTTACAATGATTTCCTCAAAAACGAAGCCACCATCATCGTCGTCTTGCGCCGATACAGTCGATAGCGGCATCGCGGCGGCAGCTAATAAAGCGGGTACCAAAAGGCGTCTAGACCGCGACCCTTTTTGCTGTGAATTTAAAAAATTTTGATTGTTAATCATGATAAGCATCTCCCTGCGCTTGATAAATATAACTCGAATACCAGGCTCTAAATCCTTCGCACGCTTCCCGACGGCAAAGTTAAGAGGTTGGAGCCTTTTTGAAACAATGCTTCAAATGAAACAAAGTTTAAAACAGTATGTAGCAACGCTACAGAATATTTTTTCATTTTGCTAGTCATAACATCGCACTAGGCGACAACTGGCCTCACTGCACCTTTCAGGCAACAGTTGAGCAACTTGGGATGGCCGGGCCAGAAAATATAAATGACATTAAGTCATTGAAAAATAAGGATAATTTTTAAATGCGCAATAAAAGACTTATGCTTTTTCTTCTTTTCTATTAATATAATTCCGAGTAGATTATTATATTAAATAGCAACAGGTGGTCAGGCGGTGACAAAAAAATGAGAGAAATGTTTAAAAATCTAATCTGGAAAACAAAGAGCATCGCTCAAACTTCACCGAAGCGCTTACCTCCAGACGTGCGGAAAAATCAAATACTAGAAGCTGCAAGCGAGCTCGTAGAACAAAACGATCTGGCAGACTTTACCATGGCCGCTGTCGCCGTAAAATCTGGCGTGAGCACTCCGCTCGTTTATAAATACTTTCCTAATCGATCCGAATTATTGCGTAAGCTCCTTATTTTCGAACTTAACAGGATTGATCAATTCTTGGAGGCCGCATCAGCCTCAGCAAAAACGCTCGAGGCGTTTGTCAGGCGCATCGCAAACGCAGAGCTTCAAACCCGAATGAAGCAATATGTTGTGATCCAAAAAATAACTCAAGACGCCCAGCTTGATCGCGTCATTACTGAGACCTATGAAAAGCAGCATCAAATCCATATGGATTATCTATCCAAAAGAATGAGCCAAGCAACCGGGTTGCCTCAGGATCTTACCCTGATAGCGACCCAGCTCAATCTCGGCATCAGCCGAGCAGCAATCCCGCTGGTCAACAAGCCATCGGTCGATCTGCAATATCTTGAAGATATTATCGTTGATATGATTATGGCCAATGTTTCAGCACTTGCCGTCAAGTACGGGACGGGACCGCTCAGAGATTTTTAGCATCTCAGCTGATCGTCTAGAACCAGCTGGAAATATCGCTGAGAGATTTCTTGATGAGCGAATGCTTGGGCACACTAGCGCTCTCCGCTGGATACCCAGCGACCAATAATATAAAGGCCTTCTCATCTAACGGACGATCGCAAATCTCATTCAAGAACTTCATTGGCTTAGGAGTATGAGTGAGCGTGGCAAGGCCACTAGAATGGAGGGCGTTGATCAAAAAGCCCGTAGCGATCCCGACCGATTCCCCGATATAATAATTCTTGCGCTTCATCTCCGCTAGGGCGCCGCCTTTGCGCTGGGCAAAAATAGCGATCAGCCAGGGTGCAGTCTCGAGGTAGGGCTTGCTGGCGTCAGTGCCAAGCGGTGCCAGCGCATCTAACCATTCCTCTCCGGCCTTGCCTTCATCATAAAAGGCTTTCTCTTCTCTCTCAGCCGCCTCTCGCACTTTCGCCTTAATCTCCGGTTGGCTGATTGCACAAAAATGCCAAGGTTGGTGATTGGCTCCGCTAGGTGCGGTGCCAGCAGCTTTGATGCACGCTTCAATAATCTCTTGCGGAACAGGACGATCTGAGAATTCCCTTATGGAATGCCGTCGCTTTATATCCTCATAAAACTGAACGGCTCGCGCCTGCATATCTGCTGGTGAATATTCAATGTAATCGGATAGTGGCATAGCGTCATGATCTTTCATCGGAAACTCCAACAGGTCAGATGTGGGCGAGACTTCATCCTTCATTAAGCCAAAATGATCACGTTAGCACGTCAAAACTCGCACAGCATCTGGCCGGGCCTCTCGCTTACAGGCTCCATAGGCCCTGTTTCATCGAAGCATGATTGACCAAGGCTAGCGAGAGTGTCATGATCGTCGATCAGCTGCTTTGGGAAGAGGAGCTGGACCATAAAGGGGAGACACGAGTGTTTAAGCGTAATAACAAGGTAAAGGCACCTTCATTGCTGCTGGTGGCGATGGAAGGCCGGGCTATTTTCGAATACGGCGCTATGATAGCGTCCTCTGCACTTCTTAAGAAGTCACCTTTGGGTGATGGCCATCCGGTTTTAGTGCTCCCCGGTTTATCGGCGACAGATTTCACGACTAGGCCGCTCCGTTCTTTCTTGAAGACCCGCGGCTATCAGACTTTTGGCTGGGGGCTTGGCCGAAATTTGGGTATGCGTGACGGCATTTTAGATGGAATGATCAGTCGCCTCGAGTCGATTTATAATCTGAACGGTAAGCCTGTCAGTTTGGTAGGCTGGAGTTTGGGCGGTATTTTTGCTCGCGAATTAGCTAAACTGCGGCCTGAAATGGTCCGAGGCGTGATATCGCTAGGCAGTCCCCATTCTGGTCATCCAAAATCAACGAATGCTTGGCGCTTTTATGAATTCGCGTCCGGCAAGGCCGCCGATGCGCCAGTGTTAGACACCTTGCTTTATAAAGCCCCGCCAGTTCCGACAACCTCAATTTACAGTAAATCCGATGGCGTAGTCGCGTGGCAGACCTGTCATCAAACACAGCCAATCTGTCCCAAGAAAGCCCGCCAGACCGAAAACATTATCATCGAGGGCAGCCATTGTGGCTTAGGGGTGAATCCTGCTGCACTTTTTGCTATTGCAGATCGGCTTTCCCAGCCGATTGGGGGCTGGTTGCCTTTTAGAAGCAGCGGCTCACGTCGTTTGTTTTTCAAAACACCCGGCTTGGGTACTGAGGCATTCGGATAGTTGATCGCACTATTGATCTAGAATGTGATCTAGAATGCAATTTCCAATTAAAGATGCCATAGATATGCATAGTGATAGTGAATCGGCAGACTGACTCAGCTTGCCAATATTTTTCGGGGATAGACAGATGCAAAAATTATCAGGCATAGACGCCACTTTTCTTTATATGGAGACGGCAGAAACGCCGATGCATATCTCCAGCCTGCTAGTCTGCGAACCCTCCAAGAAGGATGTAAATCCATACGAGGCCCTGAAATCACAAATCGCGGACCGTTTGCATGAGATTCCCTCGTTCCATCGAAAACTTAAAAATACTCCCTTTTATATTGACCATCCGGTTTGGGTGACTGCTGAGACGGTTGATCTCGACTATCACATTAAGCACGCCCGCTTACCAGATCCGGGTACTGTTGATCAGCTGAACGCGCTCATCCAAGGTTTGCATTCCATTCGGTTAGACCGCGATCGCCCCTTATGGCAATTTGTCATTATCGAAGGAGTCGAGGATCCAAAATTTGGTCTCCCTAAAGGCAGCTTTGCAATATATACAAAAGGTCACCATGCTTCCCTAGACGGCGGCGCGGGTATTTCGGCGATGGACATCTTGTCTGACCGGGAGCCAGTACCCCGGCCTCCTCTGCCTAAAAATCAAATTCGTTTATATTCTGAAGACCCTGGATTTTACGAGCTACTGGGAACAGCTTACGGTAAGTTCGCCCAGAAGCAGGCTGATTTCCTGGGGGCCATTCCAGGATTCTCAAAAGCAATTGGGAAGTTTGCCCGCTCCATAATGGACGACAGTCGTGGCGTGATGAAAAACTTCCGCCCCGCTCCCAAAACGCGGTTCAATGTCCGTATTCAAAAGCAGCGTGCTTACGGCGCTCAATCGCTCCCTATAAAAGAAGTGATTGCAGTCGCAAAGGCAACCGGAACGACCCTGAATGATGTAGTATTAACGATCTGTGGCGGGGCGCTCAGAAAATACCTCAGCGCTCACGGAGAATTGCCAAGCCGGTCATTAATGGCCGCTGTTCCTGTCTCTCTGCGCGAGCTGGGAGATACCAGCAACACGAACCAAGTTGCGGGTATGAACTGTGATATTGGCTCTGACCTAGCTGATCCCTTGAAGCGTTTGCGCGCTGTCAATTCAGACGTAAAAGAAGTCAAAAAGCACTTGGCTGCAATCAAGGACATTATCCCAACGGACTTTTCCTTCTTTGGTGCTCCGGTGCTGGTCTCTGCGATCGCTGGCCTGATGAGCAAAACAGATCTCATCAATTATCTACCCGCTCCTTTTAATGTGCTGATCTCCAATGTTCCCGGACCTAGGCGCCATATGTATTTTGCCGGTAGCAAGGTTCTGACGTATTTCCCAGTTTCTATTCCGGCCCACGGAGCTGCCTTAAATATCACGCTGCAAAGTTATGTTGACCGACTGGACTTTGGTCTGATTGCATGCAAACGCGCAGTCCCCGATGTTCAAGACATTGCTGATTTGATCGTTGCTGAATTCGCAGCTTTACAGGCAGCAGTCACCGCCGAGCAGGCGCCCGGCTCAAAGGCATCCAAGGCAACTGTCTCAAGAGGTAAGACGAAATCAACCACATCGACAGTCAAGAAAGCGTCGCCAAAAGCCCCCGCCAAGTCAAAGCAAAAGGCTGCCAATAAGAATACCAAGAAAGCTAGCTAATCCAGGGCGCCTGACGCGCTATGAAGGGACGGTCTGGCCGTCCCACGCAATTTGCTGGCCGGACCTATCTGGCTCAACCGATTGAATGACCTGCCATAACCGCTCGGCTGAATAAGCGGGAGAGAAAAGCATGCCGTCAGGCACGTTGCCTTGAAACGGCTCTGACAGATCACTGTCAACGGTGCCCGGATGCAAGGCCACGATCACCATTTTCTTATAGCGCCTTGCGGCCTCAATACTGGCAGTCTTCACGACCATATTCAGCGCCGCTTTTGAGGCTCGGTAGCTATACCATCCGCCCAAGCGGTTATCCGAAAGGCTGCCCACCCGAGCGGAGATAACCGCTATGACTGACCGTTCCTTGCGGTTCATATGCGGTGTAAAATGCTTCATCACCAGACTTGGACCAATCGTATTTACCGCAAACAGCGTCTGCATCTTCTCTGGGCTAATTGCAGACAAGGCCTTCTCCGGCCCAAACCCATCAGTGTGCAATATTCCTGTCGCCACAATCACGGCGTCGAATTTTGTCCCTTTGGGGATTGGATCTAAGGATTGCTTGATCGAGTCTTCGTCGAGAAAATCCATCTCTATCCACCGGGCGTCAACGGCGCTCCTATCGCCCGCCTCGCCGGACCTGCTGAAAGCGTATAAATCGGCGTCCGGATACTGTTCGGCAATGTGGCTGAGAAGCGCCCCACCGATCGCGCCGTTTGCGCCTATAATGGCTATGGTTTTCATATTGCTATCCTTACTAATATTAGCGAGATTACTACAATGATGGTAATTTTTAACCGGAGTGCTAAATAAGACGATGTGATATAATTTGCCCTGGCGATCTGAAAATCAATCAGCAACAAGATCACAAATAGCAGGCACACGGCGTAAATCAGCGCAGGCCCCGATAATAAAAGCGCTGCAAGAAATAGTCCAACCGCACCAACATTGCTCACCGTAAAAAGATCAACAGAGCCTTCTCCGCCGCGTGCCACATAAAGCCCCCAGTGCGAACCCAACATAAAGGCCGCAATGATCAGTGCGTAGGTTGTTACAATCGTCACAAGCTTGCCAAAGGGATCAATCGTCTCTATGCCCGCCCACGCCGCGACCGCCCCTGCTGCAAAAGGGATAAGGCCTAGCCATGCTAATAAAACTGCGCGGTTCACTGTTATCTCCTTGAAGCTGACACCATTTGTACGGGGGCACACATCGCTAGATCATAATCAAGCCCAGTTTCTAGGGCGAGGGCCATATGAGGCCTTGATAAGCGGCTATGATTTAGCGCACAATCACCATCGACCTCGCATCGCTTGGAGACCAAATAGTGTATCGCTTAACCAATGGACGGACCACCATAGACGGCCGGATTGAGACCTTTCAGTCGTTGTTCATTATTGATGGTAAAATCCAAGACTCTGTCGAACCGGCATTGAATAGCGATCCGTCAATCATAAAAATTGATCTTGCTGGCGATATAATTTTGCCTGGGTTTATCGATATCCAAGTGAACGGCGGCGGTGGTTATCTTTTCAATCATACACCGACTGTCGAGGCAATAAAACACATCGGCGCTGCCCACAGGCGTTTCGGCACCACTGGATTTCTGCCGACGCTTATCAGCGATGATCTTAGCGTGATTGATCATGGCATGCGCGCAGTTGAGACCGCAATAGCGGCAAAAGTGCCCGGTGTGCTGGGAATCCATATCGAAGGTCCGTTTCTGAATCCGAGCCGCAAAGGCATTCACCCCGTAGATAAAATCACCGCGATGACTGATCAGGCGATTGATCTTCTTAGCTCCTTAAAAACTGGCAGAACGTTAGTCACTTTAGCGCCCGAGATGGTCAGTGACCGTCAGATTGAGCGGCTGGTCGCTGCTGGTATTATCGTCAGTTTAGGACATAGCGACGCATCTGCTGAGCAAGCGACGAGAGCTCTAGTTGCAGGGGCGACTGGTTTTACCCATCTCTATAATGCTATGAGCCAACTCACCGGACGCGAACCGGGCATGGTTGGAGCCGCCCTCGCCCACACCGATAGTTTCGCAGGTATCATTGTTGATACGCACCATGTGGATAAGGTCGCCTTGCAAGCTGCGATCAATGCCAAGGGTTCCAAGCGTATGATGCTAGTGAGCGACGCAATGCCCACTGTTGGCAGCACAACATCTTCTTTCAGCTTGATGGGAACGCCAATCACTGCCTCCGCAGGAAAGCTGACCGGGCCTGATGGAACCCTTGCTGGTTCGCACCTTGATATGGCTACCGCTGTCAGGAACGCGCGCGACTGGCTAGGACTGACCCTGAGCGAGGCCAGTACAATGGCAAGCGCAACCCCGGCAGAGTTTTTGGGCCTTGGCCAAACGCTCTGCAGCGCGGCGATTGGGTATAACGCAAATCTAGTGCGTTTGAATGATAAGCTGGAAGTCAAAGCTACATGGATCAACGGGGATATGGAAGCCTATGTCTAGCGCTATGAAAAAAGACGCTCTGCGCACTCACAATTCATGGCTGCCAATGGCAATAATCGGGCTGTTATTTTTCATGTTTGGTTTTGTTACGTGGCTCAATGGATCCTTAATACCGTTCCTGCGTATTGTCTGTGATCTAAGCGAATTTCAGGCCATGTTTGTGACCTTTGCCTTTTATATCGCCTACACCGTAATGGCTTTTCCCATGTCATTTTTGTTGGATAAGACTGGTTACCGAGACGGGATGGCAATCGGCCTTTTGATTATGGTCGGTGGGGCGCTAGCATTTATTCCGGCAGCCCTTATGGCTAGTTATCCGCTGTTTCTGGTGGCGCTCTTTTTACTGGGCACGGGACTGACCATCCTGCAAACAGCGTCCAACCCCTATGTTGTTCTGGTGGGTCCTGCTGAAAGTGCGGCCCGGCGGATATCCATTTTGGGGATATTGAATAAAGGGGCGGGCGTAATAGTGCCGCTGCTATTCACCAGTTTAATTCTGGGTGATTTTGGGGACATCAGCGGCGACGCAGTGGAGGCTATCTCTCAAGCTGACCGCCAGGCCTTATCCGCACGGCTGGTTGCGCCGTATCTATATATGGCGTTTGCCTTAGTCTTATTGATTGGATTAGTGCGATACGCGCCCCTTCCCCACGTAGAGCCAGGCAGCCAAGATACATCGCCAAGCGGACAGGATTCCTTGCTCAATCATCCCAAACTAATTCTTGGAGCGATTGCTATCTTTTTCTATGTGGGCGTCGAGGTGATTGCAGGCGATACAATTGGCTTATACGGCCAACAGCTTGGTGTGAAAGACGCCACCAGTCTGACCTCTTGGACCATGTCCTTTATGGTCATTGGCTATATCGTAGGGATCTTTTGTATCCCAAGGTTCGTATCCCAAGAACGTGCATTGCAGCTATCGGCTATCATCGGTCTGTTGTGTGTTCTGGCGATCACACTAACACCGCAGGATAGTGTTGCTCTTACCACATCTGTCCTCGGCTGGACATTGCTGCCGACAATCCCGGATACCGTTTTCTTCACGGCTATGATGGGGCTAGCGAATGCCCTGGTTTGGCCAACAGTTTGGCCGCTGGCATTACAGGGATTGGGCAGCCTAACCGCACGCGGGTCAGCGCTATTAATCATGGGGATTGCCGGTGGGGCGCTGTTGCCGCTGCTATTCGGTTATGTCGCTGAAGCTGTCGCTTCGACCCAGTCTGCCTACTTGATTTGCATCCCAGCCTATCTATATTTGTTATACTACGGCGTATCTGGCCACAAGCTATCGCCCCGGTAAACAAGAAAAAGTGATTCAGTGTTGCGCATCACAGCCTTTTCTTTTCGCTGTGATGTAGGTATGTCTTCATAGCGTGCGACCGCAGATGGGCATGCAGATTACCGGAGTGAACGGACCAATGCCGATACTTGAAAAGATACCTGTGGGCACTAGTTTCTTCCGCCCAGCCGAGCCACTGAAACTGGAAAGCGGATCGGAGCTATCCAATATGGTGCTCGCCTACGAGACGTGGGGCGCACTGAACGAGGATAAATCGAACGCCATTGTTCTGCACCACGCCCTGTCAGTTTCAAGCCATGCAAGAAGTACTGATGAAAACCCTGATCGTGGCTGGTGGGAAGAAATGATTGGGCCCGGAAAAGCGCTTGATACTGACCGTTATTTTATCATTTGTATGAATAATCTGGGAAGCTGTTTTGGCTCCAGTGGCCCGGTCAGTGTAAAGCCTGATTCAGACCACCAATACCGAGCTGATTTCCCAGATATTACGATTGGCGACATGGCTCGCTCGCAAAGGCTTCTCGTGCAGCATATGGGTATCGGGCAGCTTGCCGCAATCGTTGGAAGCTCGATGGGGGCGATGGTGTCGCTGTCATGGGCTATCGAATACCCGGATGATATGCGTGATCTTTTGTTGATATCCGGCAGTTATAAAGCCTATCCCGCCAATATTGCAAATCGCAGTATCCAGCGCGATGCCATCCGAATGGACGGCGCTTGGCAGAATGGCAGCTATACGAACAACAGCGACCTCATGGGCTTTAGATTAGCCAGGAAAATGGGGCTATTCAGCTATCGCAACTCGGCGGAATGGAACCGCAAATTCGACCCTAAAATTGACCCCAAAACAGGAGCCCGGCAGATTATCGACTATATCGAATATAATGCGGGGAAATTTGTTAATTATTTTGATGCTAATAGCTATCTAGCGCTGACGGGCGCTATGGATATGTACGATGTCACTGCACCCTACCAATCTAACCGTGCAGCGTTTCAGCGGGTGACCGCTAGAACATTGATCGTTTCCGTCGCCTCCGACATTTTATTCACACCACAACAACAGCGCGAAATGTACGACGAGCTGATCAGTGCGGGCGCAAAGCCCTCTTGGATCGACCATAAATCAGATTTTGGCCACGATGCTTTCTTGGTCGAGACCAATGCCTTCACCGCGTACATTCAGGATTTTCTGCAATAGAGAAGAAAACTCTGATACCGTGAATCATGGAATTTTAACTAGGGAGATAAGAAATGATATATGACGACATTACAAAGACCATAGGGCATACGCCCGTCGTGAAACTTAACCGCATCGCACCATCCCATGTCGATGTGTTTGTGAAAGTAGAGTCCTTTAATCCGATGGCATCAGTCAAGGACAGACTGGCGATAGCGATTATCGAAGACGCTGAAAAAGCTGGTAAGTTGCAGCCAGGGCAAACAATCATTGAAGCCACCAGCGGTAACACGGGCATTGCTCTTGCGATGGTTTGCGCTGCAAAGGGCTATTCGTTCGTTGCCGTGATGGCTGATAGCTTCTCCATTGAACGCCGCAAGTTAATGAAAGGCATGGGCGCCAAAGTGATCCTGACTCCCGCTGCTGAGCGCGGTTCTGGAATGGTGAAAAGAGCCAAAGAACTAGCTGCAAAGCACGGCTGGTTCATGACCGAGCAATTTGAAAACCCTGCCAACCCTGCTTACCACCGCGTCACCACCGCGCCTGAAATACTGCGGGACTTTGCAGATCGCGGCCTTGATTATTTCGTCAGCGGCTGGGGAACTGGTGGCACGATTACTGGTGTCGCAGACGTTTTAAAAGCCGCGATGCCTGATATTAAAATTATCGCCACGGAACCTGAAGAGGCACCTTTGATGAAGGGTGAGGCGTGGTCTCCGCACAAAATTCAGGGCTGGACCCCTGACTTCATACCTGGCGTTTTGAACACAAAGGTTGCTGATGAAATCGTCTTGGTAAGCTCCGAAGAGTCAATTCAAATGTCGCGTAGGCTTGCTTTTGAAGAAGGTATCTTCTGCGGCATTTCATCAGGAGCGACCGCTGCTGCTGCGATAAAGGCGGCGGCGAATGCCCCTGCTGGTAGTCAAATTTTGGCCATGCTGCCTGATACGGGTGAGCGTTACATGTCGACGCCGCTGTTTGAAGGTATCACGGAAGATTCTGACGATGCTTGGCTAGACAGCCTTTAAGCGCGATCATTAAGCCATAGAAAAACGGCGCCAAATGAACTGGCGCCGTTTTTTTATTCATTAGCGAACTTCGCTTTCCGGCTTACCCCACCAATAAAATGGCTTCGTTTTTCTATTCCCTGTCGCCACCTCATTCATCGTGCCCGCTTCATACAGGCGACCATTCAGCATGACGTGCTCAATATCGTCTGTGTTGCGGATATCATCAAGCGGGTTCGCCGATAAGATCAATAGGTCAGCCAGCTTTCCCGTTTCCAAACTACCGATATCGGCGGACATGCCTAGATTTCGAGCAGGCTCTGTCGTCGCGGTCGATAGGGCTTGCATGGGGGCCATACCGCCCTGCGCAAAGCTCCAAATCTCCCAGTGACTGCCTAGCCCCTCGCGCTGACCATGCGCTCCAATGGAAACTGCGACACCTTTATCAGCAAGTTTTTTCGCTAGGGCTGCATTTTTAAATTGACCAAAGTCAGCGTCGGGCGCCGTTAGCCTACGAACTGAACGAGCTTGTAGCGTGCGCGGCGGAACATATTTCGATAGTAGCGGATGCTTCCAAACGTCGCTTTCTTGGTACCAATAATCCTCGCCATTCATACCGCCATATCCAACGTTCAATGTTGGTGTATAGCCAACATTTGTCGCGCTCCATAGCTGCAAGACATCGTCGTATATATCCATATTGGGCAGCGTATGCTCGATCGCTGTTTGGCCGTCGACGACAAGATTCATATCCATATGATACAGCGAGCCGCCTTCTGCCACGACCATCATGCCCTCCTGCCTTGCGGCCTCGGTCACTTGTTGGCGCTGATCACGGCGCGGCTGATTATAGTTTTTAACACTAACCGCACCCTGTGCCTTCAATCGCCTAATATGCGCGAGCGCATCGTCCAAATTATCAACCGGCGCCCAAAAACTAGCTTTCGCACCATAGACAATTTCGCCGGTCGAAAATATTCGCGGCGCAATGATTTTCCCGGCCCGCGCATATTCTGCCGCAGCAAAGATAGTGCTAGCGCGGTTGGATGGATCGTGAATGGTCGTTACACCCAGCCCAACCGTTGCATATGATTGCCAACTTTGCTGTGGAATCGTCAGCCCTGCTCCGAAACCACCATGCGCGTGTGCATCGATCAGGCCTGGCATGATCGTTTTGCCCGAAACATCAATGGTTTTTGCCCCCTCTGGGATAGTGACATCACCCATCGCGCCGACCGAAATAATCCGGTTGCCGTCAATCAGAACCACGCCGTTATCAATCACCTCGCTGGCACCATTCATCGTAATGATTGTTGCACCAATCAGCGCGGTTATACCCTTCGGCTTGTCCGCATCTACCGTCATCGATAGGTCTAGGCCCGTCTCCGGAGCGGTGAAATCGTCTCCGTAAGCATCTTTGAGCGCGACTTTTTTCATCACTGGACCAAGGGACCAAGTAACCGCATCCCCGCCGTCAGCCCAGCCAAGGAATAGGCCGCCAGCAAACGTAAGCTTTTTGATCGGGACCGAGCCACCAGTGCGGACTAGTTTTAGCGGCTGCCCACTTTTCGGCAGCGCCGCAACGCGGACATGGTAATTTTCAATCCACGCCACATGATCGCCCTTTGGTGAAATGCGAATATTGGATGAAAATTCGCTGGTGGCAACTGGGCGCTCATCAAGCCCGTCCATTGTCATTGAGACTAGATTAGGGCCTTGCCTCACGAACAAACGATCACTCTTCGAAACGAACTGTGGATCGGCGCCCGATTTGCTAATCAGAGCCAGCTCACCGCCCTTTGCGCTCATGGAAAACAGACCGGTCTCTGCGGCCCCCACTGGTGTCGTTAACCTGCCACCGGACACCCGGCTAACGACCAAAGTTTTCCCATCATTCGATACTGCAAGGGCGCCGTAGTGACCAGCAATCTGGCTGAGGCGCCTTGACTTTCCACCTGGTGCAGAGACCGAGCGAACCTCACCCAAAGTTTGATCATTCCAAGTGGTGAAATAAATCGTGCGACCGTCTGGGGCCCAAGCGGGATACCCTTCAAAATAGTCATTGCGATCGCGCGTTAGGCGCTTGGCTGCCGTATCAGCAGATGTTTTGATCCATAATTTACCCAGGCTTTCAAAAACCACCGCATCGCTGGTCGGACTCTGGGTTGCCCAGCGGACCATTTTCGTCTGGAACTGATCCGGCGCCACATCGACCGTGAATCTAGGGGCCGCAAACACCGTGCGAGTATCATTGACCGCAAAGGGAACGATAGCCGCTTCACTGGAAACCACGTCCAATTTTCTAATTTTCCCCCGCGCATAAAAATATAAAGTCTGACCGTCTGGCGCAAAGTCCATATTGGGGTATACACCCTGCACTGCCCATGCTTCTTGCATATCAGTATCAAGATCGTCATAGACCATCGTCTCATGGCCTGTGTTCAGATCGCGAATGAAAAGCATACTCTTCGCCATAACGCGGCGAACGAACGCAAGCTTCTTGCCGTCAGGAGACGGCGTTGCGCGAACGGCCCCGCCTGGGCCGCCAGCGACCTTACTGATGTCACCTGTGGCCAGATCAACCGCGCGGATATTGAAAATCTCTTTATGGATATCCTGCGCATACTCAAACGTGTTCCCGCTAGTGACGTCCATTGTATAATATATCTGGCTACCGTCTGGCGAGAAGATTGGCTCGCCTAGCTCCTTTTGGAAAGCCTCATTTGGGCGTTTCACGACTTGGACACCAGAGCCTCCATCCGCGTGGTAAAGCCATATCTCACCAGTACCAAGCGATCTGCTCGTTGTAAAATGCTTGCGCGCAGCAATCCATTTTCCGTCCGGGGACCAAGTTGGATTGTTTAAAAGGCGGAAATCTTCTTTGGTGATTTGCCGCGGATCAGAGCCGTCCGCATTCATCACCCAAATATTGTCGCCACCCGCCCGGTCTGAGGTAAAGGCGATGCTACTGCCATCTGGGCTAAATCTGGGCTGCATATCCCACTGCACACCACTCGCTATTGCCGTCGCCGCGCCACCGCCAATCGGCATGACATAAATATCGCCAAGCATATCAAAAGCTATGGTTTTTCCGTCGGGACTGACATCTAGGCTCATCCATGTGCCGCTGCTGACGTTAATTTGGACATCTTTGCTCTCGCCCGTCATCGCAGGCTCACTGACTGACCAGCCTTCAGCCTTTTCTTCATCAGCCCCTGACGCCACACCCGCCGTCAAAACAAGTGCGCCTGTCAACAAAGCGCGAATGTGCATATTTGATAAAATTTTCATACCCGTTTTCCTTTTGCCAAAATTTAAAAAAGAGAATAGCGAGTGAGCAAGAATTAGCAAGGACTGGGCGAACATTCAAAACGACAAACGGCAGCACCCAGTGGTACTGCCGTAAGCCAACTCAAAACAATATTAAAAATCAGGGCGCACATCGCCCGAGGCAATTATAACCCAATGAAAGGCCGTATCATTTTACCAATGAAACTATGGGGCACAATATTACCTTCCGTTACCACTAGGCAGATGCAGTCCTCGTCTTCACCGATGACTGGCAGGTGGTCGCTGATCTCATGGTCAGCCACTTCTAAGCTACCCGGTCCAAAGTGTTGGCTCCCTACTTTATAGGAACCCTTCATCACAAGCGTCATCTCTAAGCCGTTGTGGTCATGGATCGGGATAGAAACACCCGCCTTGGCTTTTAACAACCACAATTTTTCGCCATCCGGGCCGACTTGCAGCGGCACCCGCGACAAACCCGCACCCATTTTTTTCCACTTTAATTCGTCCCAAGACTTACCAAGCCACTGGGCAAGAGGCGCTGGCATGTCGGCGTCACGCACCTCAGCTATCTCAGCGACTTCAGAGCCAGCGACTGGTTCGTTCAGTCTGCTCATCATCGCATCAAACGACCCCTGTGACATCACGACTTCGTCACGCGCCTCAATCAAAGCGCCGCCGATCGCCTCAGCGTCGCTGATCCGTTGCTGGACTTCAGGGTGATACCAAGCGTGGGTTGCTACCAATAATGCGTGCGAGTCGCTCAGCGCGCCCGCAGCGTAGGACATAACCCATTCATCCGTTATGAGGACAGGCTTATTCATTGGAAAACTCCAAGTTCTCTGCGGAGCACATCAAAGGCCAACCGCAATCTAGATTTAACTGTACCCAGCGGCAGCTGTAGCCGCTCGGCTATTTGACCGTGGGATAACTCCTCAAAAAAGGATAGCTCCACGACTTTTCTCTGGTTTGGCTTCAGCTGCGTCAACGCCGCTGCGACAGCCACTCTTTGCTGACCCGCGACAGCGCCAGCATCGGTTTCATCGTCTGATACCAAGTGTCCCATATGGTCATCTGCGTTGACCTCAGGGTACTTCTGTTTCCGAGTTAAATCGATGAACCGGTTTCTCGCAACCCGGAAAAGCCATGTCGAGAGCTTCGCTTTTTTTGGGTCATACTTTTCGGCTTTCTGCCAAAGCGTGATCATCACGTCTTGGGCAACATCCTCTGCTTGACGGTCAGGAAGGCCCAATCCCATCAAATGCGACTTTAACCTCGGGCCAAAGTGATCAAACAGAAGACGAAAAGCTTCTTGGTCTTTGTCTGCGGCTACCCGCACTGCTAACTCTTCGAAACTGACGTCTTTGATTGCCATTGGCCTAGCAGGCCTCCCTTGTGATCGCAGCCGAGGGGCCCGGCTACGCTGGTAGCCAGTATCACATTCCAGACGCTGATTGGTCAAGGGGTGTATGGCCCCACGACTACCGCGAGGTGAGTGATCTGTATGTAAAGACGCTGTTTCCATGGCTTTCTTACGACCCCTTTGAGGAGTTAGATCACAGCAATTTATTATTTTTCCCTAAAATTCGTAATTCGCTAAAAGTTCGATCATTCAAAAGCCTGAACAGCGCCCGTCTGAGTACTCAAGGTGCCTGTCTTTTGAAAGATTGACCTGCTTCAAAGATTCAGTATGCTTCAAGGACAAAGAATTAAGTCAGCGTCAAGAAGAGAGAATGCCATGTCAGAAGAACTTACCTGCTTCAAGGCCTATGATATTCGCGGCCAATTAGGGACCCAGTTAGACGAGGATATTGCTCGCAGGATCGGCCGTGCTTACGGCGAGATATTGAAGCCCAAATCCGTCGTCGTTGGGGGTGATGCGCGCGAAACCAGTGAAACCTTGAAACTAGCAGCAGCGGATGGCTTAAGGGACGCTGGCGTTGATGTGATTGATATTGGTATGGTTGGCACCGAAGAGGTTTACTTCGCGACAACGCATTTAAATTTAGACGGCGGTATCGAAGTGACCGCGTCCCACAATCCAATCGATTATAACGGCTTGAAATTAGTCCGCGAAGGCAGTCGGCCTATCTCGGCCGATACCGGCCTCGCTGAGATTAAAACCCTAGCGGAAAGCCGCGACTGGCCTGACCGGTCTAACGATCCGCGAGGGGCTTATAATGAGGTCTCGATCCTTCAGCCTTATGTTGAGCATTTAATGACATATATTGATCCGGCCAAGATGAAGCCGCTCAAATTAGTGGTTAATAGTGGAAATGGCTCGGCGGGTCATGTTGTCGATGAAATTGAGCGGCAAATGAAGACTTTAGGAGTTCCTGTGGAACTGATTAAAGTCCACCATGAGCCAGATCACACCTTCCCTAATGGTATTCCTAATCCTATACTGACTGAAAACCGTGCAGACACGCGGGACGCCGTCATCAAGCATGGCGCTGATATGGGCATCGCCTGGGACGGTGATTTCGATCGCTGTTTCTTGTTTGACGAAACAGGTGCCTTCATCGAGGGCTATTATATCGTCGGACTTTTATCTGAGGCTTTCTTGCAAAAGAACAAAGGCGCCAAGGTGATCTACGATCCGCGCGTTTATTGGAATACCGAAGACATCGCGGAAACATGTGGCGGCCAAGCCATCAAATCGAAATGTGGCCATAGCTTCATCAAAGAGCGCATGCGCTCCGAGGATGCTGTTTACGGCGGTGAAATGAGCGCACATCATTATTTCAAGGATTTTAGCTACTGTGACAGTGGCATGATCCCTTGGCTATTGGTGGCAGAGCTTCTCTCGGTGAAGGGCCAGTCACTATCGAGCTTGATCAAAGACCGGATTTCGAAATTCCCAAGCTCTGGCGAGATTAACTATAAAGTAAAAGATGCCGCCGCAATCTTCAAAGCTATTGAGGATAAAAACTGGGGCGAGCCCTACACGATGGACCGCCTAGATGGTATTGATATGGTCTTTGACCAGTGGCGTTTAAATATTCGCAGCTCAAATACTGAGCCTGTCATTAGGCTAAATCTTGAATCGCGGGGCGACCAAGCACTTGTTAAGGAAAAACTAGCCGAGCTTGAAGACATTATTAAAGCACATTAAACAGGATAAAATCCAATGCCAGATTTTAAGCCTTTGAGAAAAATTATTCTGCCCGTCGCGGGCCTAGGCACGCGCTTTTTGCCAGCGACCAAGGCCATCCCAAAGGAAATGCTGCCTATTATCGACAAGCCGCTCATTCAATATGCCATCGAAGAAGCCTTAGAAGCTGGTATCGAGGATATCATTCTGGTTACTGGCCGTAACAAACAAGTCATGGAAGATCATTTCGATCATGCCTACGAGCTGGAAATGATTCTGAAAGAGAAAAAGGCCGAGGATGGGTTAAAAGCCGCGCGTGGCATGCTCATAGAGGAAGGCCGCATAGCCTACATCCGCCAGATGCGGCCGCTGGGCCTTGGTCATGCGGTTTGGTGTGCCCGGGAATTTGTCAAAGACGAGCCTTTTGCAATCGCCCTGCCCGATGATCTCATCAGAGGAACGCCGGGCTGTTTAAAGCAAATGGTCGACGCCTATAATGACCTCGGCGGCAACATCGTCGCCAGCATGAATGTACCGCGTGAAGACACCTCAAAATATGGTGTGATTACGCCGGGCGCCACGACAGGGAATGCCACCGAAGTAAAAGGCTTGGTCGAAAAGCCATCTCCTGCTGACGCGCCGTCGACGCATGCCGTGGTCGGTCGTTATATCTTGCAGCCCGAAGTGATGGACGCGTTAAACGAGCGAACAGTTGGTACCGGGGGCGAAATTCAGCTGACGGACGCTATGGCCAGATTGATCGGCGAACAGCCATTCCATGCGCTAGAATTTTCTGGGACCCGATTTGACTGCGGCAGTAAGGAAGGTTGGCTTATGGCAAATGTAGCCTTGGCAGCCGAGGACAAAAGCGTGCGAGACAGCTTATTGCGGTTGCTTAATGCGATGCCAAACTGATTATATCTCTATGAGAAACCGTCAGTATCAGTAATGCGGACGGCGAAGTCTTCCGATTTTATCGTTAGTTCGGGATGGTAAAAGCGATCCACTTTTGTTGCTGTTTTCCAGCGTTCTTTCATCCAGCTCACTTCTCGCAAATATCGCGCGCGCTTCTCGCCCTTGATGTCCTTGCCACGAGACTTTGACTCGTAATGATACAGTCTAGCGTATGGCGTATAAATATTTTTATAGCCGATCTCGTCTAGCTTTAAACAGAAGTCCACATCATTGAATGCGACCACCAGCTCTCGCTCGTTTAATCCACCGACCTCATCGTATTTAGCTTTGCTGACGACCAAACAAGCCGCCGTCACAGCGGTTATCTCCTGCGGCAGGTGTGCGCGGTAAAAATACCCCGCATCGTCAAGATTAAGAAAGCGGTGTCCATGCCCAGCAACGCGCCCCAGGCCCATGATTACGCCTGCATGCTGTATACGATTATCCGCATATAGTAACTGCGCTCCAACGGCTCCAACGTGAGGCTGAACCGCATAGGCCATCATTTCGTCCAGCCACTCAGGATCGATCACTTCAGTATCGTTGTTCAAAAGGCATATATAATCGCCCGCGGCCTGCTCGACAGCCCGATTGTTCAACGCTGAAAAGTTGAAAGGCTGATCATCGCGAATTACGCGCACCCGATCATCGCTTGATATCGCATGAAGCCAGTCAATCGTTTCCGGCTGTTGACTGCCGTTATCCACAATGATGATTTCAAAATTTTGATAGGTCGATTTATCTAAGACAGACCGAATACAGGGCTTCAACAGATGCAGGGCGTCAAAAGTGCAAACGATAATGCTGACTAGCGGTTGCGGGCTAGGCAGAACATGCTGGAACCTCGGAAATCCAAAATGCCCGTTTACGATACCTGCAATCGACTCTTCGCCGTCTAAAAAATGATGCTGAATGTTTTTCTCAGCGACCTGTGGGACCAAATACTCGATTTGTCTTTGTGTTCTCCTTCGATGATAAAGAACATGGGGCACATGCTTGACCGTTATTGTTTCGCCGTTAAACTTTCGCCGACCTAATGAAAGCAGGGCCTCATACCGCGCCGACCAGTGGTGACAGTCAAGCTCGATAGCACAAGACTTAAGCGCCTCTAGCTTGATCAAGCATAGGCCTCCAATATAATCGCAGACCTTCAATAATTCGTAATTCCATTGCGGCTTAAAATGCGCAAAACGTCGGCGCCCCTTTTGATCGATCAGATCCTCATCCGAGTATAAGATGTCGGGACTGCCTTCCTGAATGATAGCGATTGTCATTCTAAGAACAGCGTCAGCAGATAATTGATCGCCCGCCTTTATCCAAGTGACATATTGGCAGTCTGGCGGGATATCTTCGCCGCTTATCAGCTCAAAATGCGCCAGCCACTGGCCTTCCAAGCTTGCAGCCGTCGAATGTCGGAACCCCTCGTTGTCGGTATTTCCTGTCAAGAAAACGCCAATCTTCGGTTTTACAATATCCTTATCTATTTGCGCCAAAAGCTGATTTTTACAGCTAGCGGACATGTTCTCCATCAAGATTTGCCAAACCACATAATGTTTAGTGACATGGGTCATCATCGCGCCGAAATGATTTTTCGCTCGTATTTTTTTGCCCAAGCACCGCCAAAACAGGGCGATAAACGCGCGAACAGGATGCCGCAAAACTGTCTTTAGATAAATCACCCAGCGGTTCATAACTTGCCTTTGAAAAATAAACGATTCCAAAGCCGTCGCTGCTCCTCACGCCGCACTGTTTGCGACGCAATCGCTCGACTGGCCTGATAAGATCGCCGCAATCTATCCGGATCATCAACTAATTCAATGATTTTATTCACCCAATCGTCGGCTTTGTTGGCGACAAGCCAACCATTATGATCGTCAATGACACGATGCGCATGCTCCCAGCTGTCGCTGTAGATGCCCGCACAGCCGGTCAGCGCCTGCTCGGTAATCTTGTTGCAAGACCGCGCCTTGTTGAACGGCGTGTCAAGAATTGGGTATAGGGCCAAATGAAAACGCTGTTTACCAATATCAGTTTGATAGCGACGCCATGAAACGATTTTAGACCGTCTCACCTGCCTGCTCTCGTCTAGGCTGCCAAGTAGGGGTGTATTGCTGAAATAATTAAAAACAACATTGGGGCGCTGCCTTAAAACCTCGGCCACCACGGATTTTAAAAAGCCCAGAGCCGCCTGATGGCTTGCCGTCCCCATGTGCACCAGCTCGATATGACTGCGCTCTGAGCGATCAAAATGGTCGCCGATCGGACACCGTTTGCCCCAATAAGGGTCGATCCGCTCTACTGCCTTAGACCTCGAGAGTCGATTCAGGAGCTGTTGGCTAGATGCTAGGATTAGGTCTGCCCGCTCTAATATCTCGCCAGTTAGACCACCCGTCATATCCAGCAGACGCTTCCGATAGTCGTCTGGCAAAGTGTGATCATCGGCGGCACTTTCAATATCATCATCAAGAACATAGATTAAATAGGCACCCTTTTGCCTAAGCACCCGCTTTAAGACAGCCTTCTTATCCCTGCGGACAACGATGATCCTGTCGCCGCATTGAAATGTGTTGGAACCAAGCCGGCGCACGCCCCGTCGCCAGCTCACCGCGGCGCGGCAAGCGTTCAAAAAGTATAAATCCGTTGATGGTATTGGACGATAAAACATGGCCCTTCTTATCAGGCCACGTTCTATCTGAAAACTAGGAATTCGCCGCGGTTTGAAAATTACTGAAAAACTGCTTGCAGGGCAGGCACCAAATCCGTCTTTTCCCAACTGAAACCGCCGTCTTCATCCGGCAACCTGCCAAAATGCCCATAGGCCGCTGTTCGCTCATAAATTGGCTTATTCAGACCCAAGTGCTCACGAATCCCTTTTGGACTGAGGTCAACCAGCTTTTGCAGCGTTTCTGCCACCGCATGCTGATCGGCTTTGACATTGCCCCAAATATCAACATAGACCGACAGAGGTTTGGCTACCCCAATCGCGTAAGCAAGCTGAATCGTGCAATTATCCGCGATGCCGGCAGCAACTACGTTCTTCGCTAAATAGCGCGAAGCATACGCAGCAGAGCGATCAACTTTGGTAGGGTCTTTTCCAGAGAAGGCGCCGCCACCGTGCGGAGCTGCCCCGCCGTAGGTATCAACGATAATCTTACGACCAGTAAGCCCCGCGTCGCCGTCCGGACCACCGATTTCAAAGACGCCCGTTGGATTCACATAAAAGTCTGCTTCTGGACACATCCAGCCTTCAGGCAGAACATCAAGAACCACGCCGCGTACCAACTCCCGCAGTTCCTTTTGACAGCAACCAGGGCTATGCTGGGTAGACACCACAATGCTCGTCGCGGCCACAGGCTTCCCGTCTTTATAGCGAAGAGTCACCTGGCTTTTGCTATCCGGCTCCAGTCTCGTATCACCAGCATGGCGCAGTGCTGCTAATTTTTTCAAGATTTCGTGGCTAAAAGCGATTGGGGCCGGCATCAAAAGCTCGGTCTCGTTGCTAGCATGACCAAACATTATACCCTGGTCGCCCGCGCCTTCTTCCTTGTCTTCCGAAGCATCCACCCCAACCGCAATGTCCTTTGATTGGTCATGTAAATAATTGTGGAATGTCGCATTTTTCCAGTGGAATCCCTCTTGCTCATAGCCGATATCACGCACGGCAGCACGCGCTGCCGCTTCAATTTCAGCCGATATAACCGGCTTCGCACAGCGAACTTCGCCAGCAACAATGATCCGATTCGTCGTGACCATCGTTTCGGCAGCTACTCGGGCCTCAGGGTCCTTTGAAAAGTATAAATCAACGATAGCATCCGAAATCCGGTCTGCAACCTTATCCGGGTGGCCTTCAGAGACCGACTCGCTCGTAAATAGATATTCACTCATTTCACGTCTCCTTAGTAGCGATAATGATCAGGCTTATAAGGCCCTTCAACAGGTACGCTGATATAATCGGCCTGCTTTTTGTTCAAGGTCGTCAGCTTCACGCCCAAGCGCTCTAGGTGCAGCGTCGCGACTTTCTCGTCCAAATGCTTTGGCAAGACATAAACTTGATTGTCATAAGTCTTATGGTTTTCCCATAGTTCAATCTGGGCCAAGACCTGATTAGTGAATGAGGCAGACATAACAAAGGACGGATGACCAGTAGCACAGCCCAAGTTTACCAGACGGCCCTTGGCTAAAATGATGAGACGTTTGCCATCGGGAAACTCAACTTCGTCGACCTGCGGCTTTACTTCTTCCCACTTCATATTTGAAAGTGCAGCGATTTGGATTTCGCTGTCAAAGTGGCCAATATTACAGACGATTGCCCGGTCCTTCATTTCTCGCATATGATCAATTGTGATGATGTCCACATTGCCTGTTGTCGTCACAAAGATATCTGCGGCCGGCGCAGCGTCTTCCATCGTCACAACCTCATAGCCTTCCATTGCGGCTTGTAGCGCGCAGATGGGATCAATCTCGGTCACCAGAACACGGGCGCCTTGGCTGCGAAGGCTCTCGGCGCTGCCTTTTCCAACATCGCCGTAACCTGCTACGACTGCGACCTTGCCCGCGATCATAACATCAGTCGCGCGCTTGATTCCATCGACCAAGCTTTCACGGCAACCATATAAGTTATCAAACTTTGATTTGGTAACACTGTCATTCACATTAATGGCAGGTACCAGCAAGCGGCCATCTTTGGCCATTTCATATAGACGGAGAACACCCGTCGTTGTTTCCTCCGAGATGCCACGGACATCTTTCATTAACTCGGGATAATCATCATGCATGATCTGTGTTAAATCGCCGCCGTCATCCAAAATGATATTTGGTGTCCAGCCATCAGGCCCTTTGATGGTCTGGTGAATACACCACTCGGCCTCTTCCTCTGTTTCGCCTTTCCAAGCGAACACAGGAATACCGCTAACTGCCATGGCTGCTGCCGCTTGATCCTGTGTCGAGAAGATATTGCACGATGACCAGCGGACCTCAGCGCCCAGAGCTGTCAGTGTTTCAATCAAAACAGCTGTCTGTATCGTCATATGCAAACAGCCAGCGACACGCGCACCGGCCAATGGTTGGCTTGTTCCAAACTCGTCACGAAGAGCCATCAGTCCCGGCATTTCTGTTTCAGCGATATTAATTTCCTTGCGACCCCAATCCGCTAGGGAAATATCAGCTACTTTATAATCTGTCATCTTGGCGCTCCTGTACATTAAAATGCCCAACTAACGGGCTGAATTGGGATCCTTATATCAGTCAACGATCAAGAGATAAAGAAATAAAGATATCTTTATGTATTTTTTATTGATGTGACTTTTTACGACATTTAGCATAGAAAATCAGCACTAGACGTGTATAAATTTCGGTTGAGCGAAACCATAAGGAAAATGAGGGGCTTGCATGCTATTCGAAGATATAGGCCTCGGCGGTGCCTTTTTAATCTCCGTCAATCGTCATGGTGATAGTCGTGGATTTTTTGCTGAGACCTTTGTGCAGCAAAAATTTGATGATCACGCTCCCGGTTTCCAATTCATTCAAGATAACCAATCGCTCTCTGGCCCCAAGGGTACGCTTCGAGGGCTGCATTTTCAGCTTCCCCCTTTCGAGCAGGGCAAGCTGGTTCGGGTTGGGCGCGGGAAAGTGCTGGATGTTATTGTTGATATCAGGCAAGGCAGTCCAACCTTTGGGCAGCATAAGGCTGTGACCTTATCGGCAGAATCCGGTCAGCAGCTATGGGTCCCGCCAGGTTTTGCTCACGGCTTCATAACCCTAGAAAGCGACACCGAGTTTCTATATAAAGTGACCCAATATTACGCAGCTGACCATGATGCTGGGATTGCGTTTGACGATGCGGAGCTAGCGATCAATTGGACAATGCCTGCCAACCAGATAATAACATCAGAAAAAGACGCCCAATTGCCGCGCTTAAAAGATATCAAGACTCCCTTTATTTGGGGTGAAAATTGTTGAAAGATCAGAGATGAAAATAATCGTAACAGGAGGCGCTGGTTTCATTGGCTCCGCAGTTTGCAGGTATCTGGTTGGTGACCTTGGTCATACAGTCCTGAATATTGACAAGTTAACCTATGCTGGAAACTTAGATAGCCTTAAATCAATCGAAGACTCTCCTAACTATCAATTTGCGAAAGCTGATATCTGTGACCGCAAAGCGATGGATGATCTCTTTGAGAGCTTTAGTCCTGACGGTGTTATGCACCTTGCTGCAGAAAGCCATGTCGACCGATCCATTACAGGAGCTGCCGACTTTATTAGCACCAATATCGTTGGAACGTTCACCCTGCTGGAGACAGCACGGGGCTATTGGAACACTCTAAGCGCCTCTGATCGCAAAAGCTTTCGCTTCCTCCATGTCTCCACAGATGAAGTATACGGTGAGCTGGGCGCTGAGGGTTTGTTCGATGAGACAACCCCCTATGACCCCAGCTCCCCCTATAGCGCCTCCAAGGCTTCTGCCGATCACCTAGCGGGCGCGTGGTATGAAACATATGGCCTACCCGTGGTTATTTCTAATTGTTCTAATAATTACGGACCTTATCATTTTCCCGAGAAACTCATCCCACTGGTGGCCCTGAATGCCCTTGATATGAAACCGCTACCCGTATATGGCGACGGCTCCAACATTCGTGATTGGCTGTATGTGGATGATCATGCGAAGGCGCTCTTCACCATTATGAATAAGGGCCGTTTGAGCGAAAAATATAATGTCGGCGGTCGCAATGAGCGTACTAATCTAGAGGTCGTTCACACCATTTGCGATATTCTTGATGAGCTTCGGCCCAAAGACACACCTCGGCGCGACTTGATAGAATTTGTCACCGACCGCCCGGGCCATGATGCCAGATACGCAATTGATGCCAACAAGCTAGAGAGTGAACTGGGCTGGAAAGCTGAAGAAGATTTCGACAGCGGTATTCGCAAAACAATTGAATGGTATCTGGAAAATGATTGGTGGTGGGGGCCGATGCGGCATGTAGCGGTTGAACGTCAAGGCTTGGAAAAGGACTAAGTCGAATGTCTAAAATTCTCGTCATAGGCAAAACTGGTCAACTAGCCCTATCTTTGATCGAGCAAGCGGATCTGTCGGGTATTGATCTGACGTGCGTTGGACGGCCAGAAATGGACCTTGCGGACAGCGACCGAACTTATCAGGCCATTATCGACCATAAGCCTGACATTTTGATTAATGCCGCTGCCTATACTGATGTAGATGCAGCCGAGGACGATGCTGCCTTAGCCTATGCAATTAACCGAGACGGAACACAGGCACTGGCCAGGGCTGCCAAGGCGCTGGATATCCCGTTTCTGCATGTCAGCACTGATTATGTTTATAGCGGCGACTTAGACCGCCCTTATGTTGAGACAGACGCGACCAGTCCAACAGGTGTCTACGGCGCATCAAAACTGGCCGGCGAAAAAGCGGCGCTACAGACTCACTCAAAGACAAGTATTTTTAGGACAGCGTGGGTCTATAGCCCTTATGGCAAGAATTTTGTTAAGACGATGCTATGGTTGGGTAATAATAAAGACGAAGTTGGCATTGTTGCCGATCAAGTGGGTAACCCAACCTACGCCAGAGATTTCGCGCAGGCGCTCCTGTCTGTTGCAGATCATATTGAGAGATCCGGTTGGCAAGAGGACTTCGGCGGCCTCTTTCATCTTGCGGGGCAAGGGGAAGCCAGTTGGCACAGCTTGGCCCTTGAGATTTTTGAACAAGCAAGTGCACTAAGATTATCGAAGAGGCCGAAAATTATACATGCACTGGCGACCGCGGAGTATCCAACGATTGCCGCTAGGCCCGCGAACAGTCGACTAAACTGTGATAAGGTGGCGGGGACTTTTGGGCTTAAGTTGTCTAACTGGCAGAGCAGTCTGGTCGACTGCTTAACGCAACTCAACAAATAGGAAGAGACTCGATGAAGGGCATTATTTTAGCAGGCGGTCTTGGGACTCGCCTTTATCCGCTCACTAAGTCAATCAGTAAGCAGCTGCTGCCGGTGTATGATAAGCCAATGATTTACTATCCCCTAACAACTTTAATGCTGGCGGGAATTCGTGAGATACTTATTATCTCCTCACCGCAACATTTAGGTCTCTACAAGGATCTACTTGGTGATGGTAGCCAGTGGGGTATCGAACTGGATTATATCGAACAGCCCGAGCCCAAAGGACTGGCGCAGGCATTCTTGTTGAAACCAGAATTTATTAATAATCAGCCCTGCGCGCTAGCTCTGGGCGATAACATTTTCTATGCAGCCGGGTTCACCGAACTGCTCAGAAAAGCTGGCACAACTACAGACGGAGCAACCATCTTTGCCTATCCAGTTGTTAACGCCAAGGATTTTGGGGTTGTTGAGATGGATGGCTCTGGCAAGGCTATTTCCATTGAAGAAAAACCCAAAGAGCCTAAAAGCAATCTTGCTGTAACGGGACTCTATTTTTACGACCAGCAAGTTGTTGATATAGCAAAAGACGTTAAGCCGTCGAAACGCGGCGAGCTGGAAATAACCTGTATCAACCGCGCCTATATGGAGCAGGGCAATCTTAATGTAGCGAGATTGCAACGCGGAACAGCGTGGCTAGACACCGGGTCGATCGACGGCCTATTACAAGCCAGTAATTTCGTCCAAACCGTCGAAGCTCGTCAAGGCTTCAAGATTGCCTGCCCCGAAGAAGTCGCTTGGCGACAGGGCTTTATCAGCGCCGATCAGTTGGCTAAAATTGCGGCAAGTTATAAAAATAGCTACGGTAAATACTTAAAGCATATATTGAAATTTGAGCCCGCCGCAGGATTTTGACCCTTAAGTATTACTGGTTTGAAGATTCTACATCGTTAGTATAGAGCCTATTGATTAAATTTATACTGGGACCAAAGATGACTGCTAAACGTAATTTGACCCACCTGCAACGCTTAGAAGCTGAGAGCATCCACATCATGCGTTCAGTCATGGGGGCGGCAGAGAACCCTGTGATGCTATACAGTGTCGGCAAGGATAGCGCTGTGATGCTGCATTTGGCGCTGAAGGCCTTCTACCCTTCAAAACCGCCATTCCCAATTTTGCATGTGGACACCACTTGGAAATTTAAGGAGATGATCGAATTCCGCGATCAATTGGCGAAGGATTTTGGCTTAGAGCTGTTAGTCCACATCAACCAGGACGGCGTGAAGCAGGGCATTGGGCCTTTCACCCATGGCTCGGCGTTTCATACAGACGTGATGAAGACACAGGCGCTAAAGCAAGCGCTTGATCTCTATAAATTTGACGCAGCTTTCGGTGGCGCGCGTCGAGATGAGGAAAAATCTCGCGCCAAGGAGCGTATCTTCTCTTTTCGGACAAAAAATCATCGCTGGGACCCGAAGGCTCAGCGGCCCGAATTATGGAATCTTTATAATGCCCGTAAAGCACCGGGTGAGAGCATTCGCGTCTTCCCCCTCAGCAACTGGACTGAACTGGATATCTGGCAATATATTCACCTTGAAGGCATCCCAATCCCGTCGCTTTACCTCGCGAAGAAACGGCCAGTTGTCAACCGCGATGGGCAACTGTTTATGGTCGATGATGAGCGAATGCCATTGAAGGACGGTGAAACCCCCGAAATGAAGATGGTCCGTTTCCGCACGCTCGGCTGCTATCCCCTGACAGGGGCGGTTGAATCAACTGCCGATACGCTGCCAGCCATTATCCAAGAAATGCTCCTGACAACAACTTCAGAGCGCGAAGGCCGGGTCATTGATCATGACAGTAGTGCCAGCATGGAAAAGAAGAAGCAGGAGGGGTATTTCTAATGGCACATCAAAGCGATTTGATCGGCGAGGATATCCTTGCTTACCTGAAAGAGCATGAAGAAAAGTCCCTCCTACGATTTATCACCTGCGGCAGCGTGGACGATGGTAAATCAACGCTGATTGGCCGACTATTATACGATAGCAAGATGATTTTCGATGATCAGATCACGGCCTTAGAAGCTGACAGTAAAAAGGTAGGTACACAGGGCCAAGAGATTGATTTTGCCCTATTGGTGGACGGCTTAGCTGCGGAGCGCGAGCAAGGCATCACGATTGACGTAGCCTATCGTTTCTTCAGCACAGCAAAGCGTAAATTCATTGTTGCAGACACGCCCGGCCACGAACAATATACGCGCAACATGGCCACAGGCGCCTCAACCGCCGACCTCGCAATTTTACTGGTAGACGCGCGGGCTGGCCTGATGACACAGACGCGGCGTCACAGCTTTATCGCCAACTTGCTTGGGGTGAAGCATATCGTTCTTGCAATTAATAAAATGGATTTGGTCGATTATAGAGAAGACCGCTTCAACGAGATACTTGCCGAGTATAAAAGCTTTGCCGCTGACATGCAGTTCAGTGATATAGTTGCGATGCCTATCAGCGCCTTAAAGGGCGATAATATAATCTCGAAAAGCCCTAACACGGGATGGTACGCTGGCAAAACACTGATGGAGCATCTTGAAACTGTTCAGGTGGCTGATGAAAAACAATCGAAACCGATGAGGATGCCCGTTCAGTGGGTTAACCGGCCCAACCTAGATTTTCGCGGATTTTCCGGCACTATTCTCAGTGGCTCAGTAAAGCCCGGCGACCGAGTAAAAGTGATGCCTGCTGGCACAGAATCTACCGTTAAGGCCATCGTGACCTTTGATGGAGAGCTTAAAGAGGCCGTTGCCGATCAGGCCGTGACGTTAACACTCACCGATGAAGTCGATGCATCTAGCGGTGATGTCATTGTCGCTGCCGACAATCCGTCTGAGGTTACTGATCAAGTCATGGCCAGCCTGATTTGGATGACTAATGAGCCAATGCTGCCCGGTCGCCCCTATATTATCAAAACGGTCAATCGCGCGGTTCCCGGAGTGATCACTGACCTGAAGCATAAGATAAACGTAAACACGCTAGAAGCAACCGCTGCCAAGTCCCTAGGCTTGAATGAAATCGGCGTGTGTAACTTGTCATTTGATACCCCTGTCGTTTTCGACGCCTATAAAGACAATCGTGAGATGGGTGCCTTTGTGGTCATCGATAGGCTGACCAACAACACCGTTGGGGCTGGCATGATCGACTTTGCCCTGCGCCGGGCTAGCAATATCCACTGGCAAGCAATGGATGTCAGTAAGGCGACACGCGCTGATCAAAAACTTCAAAAGCCAAGCGTGTTATGGTTTACAGGCTTAAGCGGGTCTGGAAAGTCCACCATTGCTAATCTGGTAGAAAAGGCGTTGGTAGCCAAGGGCCACCATACATATAGCCTAGACGGAGACAATGTGCGTCACGGGCTTTGCCAAGACCTTGGATTCACCGATCCTGACCGAGTGGAAAATATCCGACGCGTTGGTGAGGTGGCTAAATTAATGGTCGACGCCGGCCTAATCGTGACAACCAGCTTCATCAGCCCCTTCCGATCAGAACGGCGGATGGTTGCCAATATGCTGGGCGAAGGTGAATTTATCGAGGTGTTTGTTGATACACCGCTAGAAGTCTGCGCTGAGCGAGACGTCAAGGGCTTGTATAAGAAGGCTATGGCGGGTGAGATTAAGAATTTCACCGGCTTAGATAGCCCCTATGAAGCACCCGAGCGCGCTGATATTCATTTGAAAACAGATGAAATGACAGCTGAAGAATGCGCACAAACGGTTGTTGATTTTCTATCAAAAACTCGCTAGGTGATGATGGTAGAAAATCAGCGATGATTGAGTCTCTGACAAGAATAGTCGTCGAAAAGGTTGGGCCATGGCAAAGAGATACTTCGGAACCGACGGTATTCGCGGTCGCGTCAATCGGGGTGAAATAACCCCGCAACTTGCAATGAAGGTAGGTTTAGCTGCCGGAAAATTGCTGCGGGACGGGGACCACAAACACCGAGTGGTTATCGGCAAAGACACCCGCAGATCTTGTTATATGTTGGAAGCGGCTCTAGCGTCAGGCTTTTCAGCCGCGGGCATGGACGTCACCTATTTAGGGCCGATGCCAACGCCAGCGGTAGCGCGTATGGTCAAATCTTTGCGGGCTGATGTTGGTGTAATGATTTCGGCGTCCCATAACGCCCACCATGATAATGGAATGAAATTCTTCGGACCTGACGGCTATAAAATATCCGATGAGATGGAAAGCCGAATTGAAGAGCTGATTGATGCAGACGAGAATACCCTGCTGGCGGATTCAGAAACACTGGGTCATATTGGTCGGCTAAACGGGGTCAAAGGTCGTTATGTCGAATTTGCAAAATCGACAATAGAATCCGACATTAGTCTAGAGGGTATGAAGATTGTTTTAGACTGTGCCAACGGCGCGGCACACCGTGTTGGCCCCCAGTTGCTTGAAGAGTTGGGCGCAGAGGTGATTGCACTTGGCGTTAGTCCAAATGGCTTGAACATCAATGATGGCTGCGGCTCGACAGCGCCAGAAGTGATGAGTGCGAAAGTGGTTGAAGAAAAAGCAGCAATTGGTATCGCCCTAGACGGTGATGCCGATCGTATCATTGTATGTGATGAAACGGGCACCGTCATTGACGGTGATCAGCTTCTTGCTTTAATCGGACGCGCTTGGAAAAAATCCGGCAAGCTTCGAGGCAATACGATTGTGGCGACGGTCATGTCGAATATGGGTTTGGGTGATTTTCTGAACGGTATAGGGATTGATCTGGTGCGAACGCCTGTTGGTGATCGCCACGTTGTAAAAGAAATGCGCGCTAACGATTATAACGTGGGCGGAGAGCAATCGGGACATATCGTGCTGAGTGACTATGCAACAACAGGAGACGGCATTGTCAGCGGTTTGCAGATACTGGCTGAAATGGTGCAGACCGGTAAGAAGGCATCTGAAATCTGTAGCTGTTTCTCCCCATACCCTCAGATTTTGAAAAACGTTCGCTTCACAGGAAAAGATCCACTTGATAATTCCGACGTTCAAGCCTCGATTGTCCAACAAGAAAAGCAACTAGGTGACCAAGGTCGAGTGTTCATCAGAAAGTCAGGGACAGAGCCATTGATAAGAGTAATGGTTGAGGGTCGGGATCATGAGCAAATCAGCGAGATTTCCAATGAACTTGTTGATGCGATCAAAAAGGGCGCGCTTCGTTGAGTATTGTCCAAAGCATTCTAGCTGGAGAAGTTACCTTTTCTTCGCACGGCAAGATATTGCTTGGAAATCCAGTCGACTGGAGTCGGCTAGGTAAGCTAGAGAAGAACCTAGAGTTCCGCCTCCATAGTTTTCGGTGGGCAAGACCCTTGCTTCAAAGCCGAGATGACAGGACTATTTCATATTGGGACGATATCCTCTTGCGATGGCACGCAGAATACGGGGATATAAATAGAGAGTTCGGGTTTGCCTTATGGGAAAGACTCTTGCCAAAGGATATTGCTGCCAGAATTTCAAATTTTCGCAAAACACCTGCTCGTGGGAAGGCCTTGTGGTTTGATCGTTTGGGCCCTTGGAATGACCATGCGACAGCACAGAGAGCGCTGGAGATCACTGAACGAATTAAACTAGGTAACTACTCCCCTGAATTGTATGAAATTGCGAAATCCCATCTTTCGTTACTTAAAAGGAAAGATTTCTTTCGGGGTCACCATAACCATGGACTGCAACAGACCCAGGCTCTTTTTGAGCTTGGTCATGCGTTACAAGATTCACACGCAATGACATTGGCTGAAGGTCGTTTTGAAGATCACGTGCAGCATACGGTAAATGAAGACGGAGTACTCAATGAACAATCCACTGCTTATCAAGGCTATTCGCTGAGAATTCTGCAGCAAATGCTAGCCAGTTTTCAAACTAAAAACGTCAAGGTCTCACCCTTCTGCACACGAAGAATCGAGTTGATGGAGTGGCTGATACACTGTTCCAGATTATCGAGCGGAGCGTTCATCAGTCTTGGTGATGGTGGGCTGTCCGGCACATACGAACCAATGAAACTTAAACCGGTCGGCGCACCTACTTCTATGCCAAACCATGAGATAATTGAGGCCGAAGACTTGCGAATCGATGTTTTTAAAGACGAGTTTTTATTTGTTCGGCATTGGGGGAACGGTCGCGATAAATTGCATAATTTTCATTTCGCTCTTGCCCTTCAGGCTAAAAGAGCATTACACGGTCACGAAGACGGCGGAGCCCCTGTTTTGTATTGGAACGGACAACCGATATTACTGGCGTTCGGGTTATACCGTTACGGCGTGACAAATGCCAAACGCACTCATAACCGGGAGCGTGAAGGGCAAAATACAATTGTTCCTCTCCCCTCTAGCGACATAAAGACATTCCGGTTTAGAAATGCGCAACTAGAAGATCTGTCGATCAATAATGGGCAAGTAACATTCACTTATCGTGCATATAGACATAAGTGTGAATGGCGACGTCATTTCAGTATCAATCCAGCCGAAGGGATAATAAGAATTGAGGATCATTTTGATGGCTCTTTTGACACGCTTTATCGATTTGACCCAAGCCTAACGACCGACATCACCCCGGGTAAATTTTGTGCTCGCAATGAAAAAATCAAAATTGAAGCCGTATGGAATGATCCGTCCACTCAAGCCCAAATCTTCAAGGGGTCTGAGGAACCTATGTTAGGGTGGCACAGCCCGTCCTATGGAGAATTCAAATCAGCGCCTGTTCTAAGGCATACGTGGCAAAACAAAGCGTCCTTAGAATTACGGCTTGCATTAAATTAATTTTGATCCGGCGAGCTCAACCTCTCTCAAAATACTAAGCACAAATTTATGCAATCCTGACCGATGAATCCAGCGCCACTAATCCAGATCTTTCATCGCGCTTGAGAATTTCTCAAAGGCTTCTTCATCACCAAATCGACACCCATCGGGTTTACCGTGCGTAGGTCAGGGTTGAAAAACATACCCCTCGAAGCTGCACTGGATATGATTTCATACGACGGGAAATAAAAGACATTAGCAAAGGCTTTTGCCGCATCACCTGCAACAGCGCGCAGGGTAGATTTCGAATAGCTTGTCGCGTTCAAGACATGCTTACCGCTGGCGGCAACTATTAAGTATATTGTCACCTCGCGTTATAAAAAATCTCGCTCCCTACATCGAATGCAGAATTGATCAGTTTAACAATGATCGAGCCATGCAAAGTTTTGTGCCCTGCAGGGTCGGGCATTACCTTCATTGCGACATCTCCAACAGAGCTCATCCTCGGTGCCATCTCCAAAACGTCAGCGAAAAAAGATTGCTGCAGACGAAAACCGTGATCTCGTCTATTTGTGATCAATAGGAATGAAGGGATAATATTGACTTTCTTAAATCTTTCGAGCACCACCACCTGGGCCGCATGGGTCTTAGAAAATTCATCGATGGCAACACCATCAAGCAATGCTTCCTCAATATTTATAAGAGCCTGGCGATTCGAGTATTTTGCTACGTCAACCTGCGGCAACTCACTGATAGCCATACTTTTTGGCAACTCAGCGGCGGTCATCAACGCGCCAAATCCCCCCATTGATGAGCCGTACATTACGACCCGATCAGACAAAATATTTAGTTTTTGCGCCACGCTTGCAATGAAATTCGCGATATGAGCAGGAATGTCTTCTCCGTCCTTGCCGCTTATGAACCACGAAGCTCCAATAGATCCGAGATATAGAGAGGGGTCGCTAAATACTAGAATATGCTTCCCGGGAAAGCTGTTACTCCACGCCCACCTGTTGAATACAGGGTTATAGAAAGCATCTGCTGCTTGGGCAGACGGCATAAGACAAAGGATCTCAGTAGCGTTCTCACGAAAAATACCAAAACAGTCTATCTTCATCACCTCATCAATCGGCGAAATGATATGATATTGCTTTTCATATTCAGGCTCGCAAGACATAAAGGTGTCCATCAGTATTTTTTGTGGATCTAGTATTTTGTTTGGAGCAACTGCTGTCATTTTATTTACCTTAAATTGTTTTTCTTAAGCCTAGGGTGTAATTCAATTGTGTTTGAAAATCAATCCAGCATTCGCTTCCGTAAAAAAATAGATAATCTAGCGGCCCTTAATATTACGGAATCGCCCTTGTATCTCCGATACGATTTGGGCACTTGCGGTCCCATCACCGTATGGATTTTTCGCCTCTGACATGCCTTGATAATGGGCCTTGTCGTCAAGCAATCTAGTGGACTCGGTAACAATGGTATCAGTATCTGTGCCCACAAGACGAATGGTGCCCGCATCAAGCGCTTCGGGCCGTTCGGTCACAGAACGCGTGACAAGGACCGGTTTTCCAAGCGACGGCGCCTCTTCTTGGACGCCCCCCGAATCCGAGATGATAAAATGAGCACGGTCCATTAGATAGACGAAATGGAGATAATCCTGTGGATCAATCAAATGAACATTGGCGTGACCGCTCAATATCTCGTTAACTGGTTTTTGAACATTTGGGTTCAGATGCACCGGATACAGCACCTCCACATCATCGCGCTCTGATATCGCTGCTAGGGCCTTACAAAGACTTTCGAAACCACCGCCGAAATTTTCACGCCGGTGTCCTGTGACGAGTATCAATTTTTTCGTGGGGTCTAGGTAGGAAAAGGTCTTATCAAAATCACTCGCTAGCCCGCCCGTTTTAATTTTATCACGGACGCTCAAAAGAGCATCAATAACAGTATTACCGGTAATCGAGACTTTTTCATCAGCGATGTTCTCTGCCAATAAATTCGCTTTTGATACTGACGTAGGCGCAAAGTACATCGCGGTTATACAATCCGTAATTTTGCGGTTCGCCTCTTCTGGCCACGGTGCATACAAATCGCCCGTTCGCAAACCAGCTTCTACGTGCCCAACATCAATATGCTGATAAAAGGCCGCGATCGAAGCGGCCAGCGTGGTTGTTGTATCGCCGTGCACTAGGATTAAATCCGGCTTTTCAGCTTGCAATATTGGCTCCAGCGCCGTCAACACGCGGCTGGTGACCTCCGTAAGTGTTTGACCTGGCTTCATAATGTTCAAATCATGATCAGGTTTGATCTCGAATAAATCCAGCACTTGATCAAGCATTTCCCGATGCTGCGAGGTGATGCAAACAATAGACTGTATGCCCTCCGCAGCCTCTAACGCCTTCACAAGTGGCGCCATCTTGATAGCTTCCGGCCTTGTGCCAAAAATCGACATTACTTTTTTCATTACTAAGGCATACCTTGATATATGAGTTGGCCGACCCATAGAGTGTTATGTATCAAGCCATCTGGTAAATTTATAACGATCTTTAAGGGAGCGTTCTTCTATAAATCATAATCCAATATTTTGAAATGTTTTCTTAAGTTTTGACAATAGCGTTGATCACAAATCAATCCAAGTCACATTAACTATATTTTGAATAAGGTTACTCCTAAATCTACGAATAGATCACATCGCGAGAAGTAAATTGGCCGCTACGCATAAGCTGACCAGGAGCTAAGCACTTCAAACACAACGCTCAACAAGTAGCGCAGTATTTTCTGGCGGCTCGCCCTGTAAAACAATTAACAACCCTCTTGACGATAAGCACTATAAAAAAAATTAATGCTTAAATTCAGAGTGCATCAAACGCAATTTATTCTCCTTTCTCGTCACTGTAAAATGATATAGGATCGGGTTCAAAAAATGCATCTGAAGGGAAATAATATGATTGTTCCAGTAATAATGGCTGGGGGATCCGGCAGTAGGCTGTGGCCTCTATCACGTGACCTTATGCCAAAACAGTTTCTAAAGATCGATGGTGAGCACACTATGATGCAAGAAACTATCATTCGGCTAAATCAACTAGAAACATCAACTCCCTTGATTATCTGCAACGAGGAACACCGATTTATAGCCGCTGAACAACTACTCCAAATCAATGAGTTGGATCAGAACATTATTTTGGAGCCCGAGGGGAGGAATACTGCCCCTGCCGTCGCAATTGCAGCTTTTTCTAAGATTAAAGATGGGGCTGACCCAATATTGCTGGTTTTAGCAGCAGATCATGTAATCGTTGACACGCCTGCTTTCCTCGATTCAATAGAAAAAGCCGCAGGGCAAGCCCAGAAGGGGAAGCTAGTTACGTTCGGTATTCAGCCCACGTCAGCTGAGACTGGCTATGGCTACATCAAGCGTGGAGATAACATTGACGGTGCCTATCAGGTAGATGCATTCTTTGAAAAGCCCGATGCAGAAACAGCTAAAAAATACATCGCTAGCGGAGATTTCTACTGGAACAGCGGTATGTTTATGTTCAAGGCTAGTCGCTATTTAGAAGAGCTGAAAAATCACCGCCCGGACATCTACGAAGCTTGCGAAAGGGCTATGTCACTTACCGATAGAGATATGGACTTCATAAGAATTCGGGCTGATGATTTTTTACAGTGCCCCAGTGATTCCGTAGATTATGCCGTTATGGAAAAGACCAGTGAGGCAATGGTAGTACCAATGGACGCTGGCTGGAATGACATTGGCTCCTGGTCGTCCCTTTGGGATATTAAGAGTAAAGATGAGAAGCGGAATGTAATCGCGGGTGACGTTATTCATGTAGACAGTGTTGGCAATTTTGTACATGCAGAAAATAGCCTAATAGCACTTGTCGGCGTCTCCAATCTTGTGGTTATTCAAACAAAGGATGCTGTATTGGTGGCATCCAAGAATGATGTGCAAAATGTAAAATTGATCGTGAACCGCCTAAAAGATCTAAAACGGCCTGAGCATAAAATCCATCGCAAAGTATACAGGCCGTGGGGCAACTATGAATCAATTGATGAGGGCGCGCGGTACCAAGTCAAGAGAATAACAGTAAAGTCGAATGAACGCCTTTCTGTACAAAAACATCACCATCGCGCAGAACACTGGGTGGTTGTCTCCGGTACAGCCATAGTAACAATCGACGAAAACGAACGCTTATTGACTGAAAATCAATCAGTTTATATTCCTGTCGGTGCGGTCCACGCCTTGGAAAATCCAGGGAAAATCCCGCTAGAACTCATCGAGGTACAGTCGGGAGCTTACCTTGAAGAGGATGATATAGTTCGGTTTTCAGATCGATACGGTAGAGCTTAATATTAGTAAATTTTAACGAGGCCGCAAGGCTCGCGAAAAGGCCTTGCCCCACTAGGTCGCGTGCGCTTGCTGTCGAGGTTACAATTATACCATCCCTTTGTTAGCCCAAAGTTACCCCCACCGAATGGTGCCGGCCCGCTAGGTGACATTATGCAGAGCCTTCCTCCTCTGCGCGCTGGCTCAATATGCTAAGCTCTTTCTTTATCGTACTATCAAGCCCGCTTTGTCTCGCGACCCGCTTCGAGGCATTTTCTGATAGGCGCAAAAACTTATCAGGATCATTATACAAGGCCTCAATAGCGTCAGCGATGCCCTCAGCGTCCTCTGGCTCAACTAGCATGCCACAGTCAGAATCTACAAATTCGGGGATCGCTGTTACATTGGTTGTTATTGGAACCAAGCCCGATGACATCGCCTCGTCACGACTCACACCCTGAGCATCCATGCGCGTCGGAGTCAAAAAGATCCCGTGCTTTTTATGCTCTTCAGCTATCTGGTCATGTGTCAGAAAGCCTCGATGTATCCGCACATTTGGCAAACCTTGTATAGGTGCCAAGGTCTCATCAAAGAGATCTCCATCTCCAAAAAAAGAAAACATTAATTGACTGAAGAATGGTTTATCTTTCAGCAACTCAACCGCCTTTACACTAATATCATTCGCATACTTTCTGCTCGCATACGGTCTAATGGATAAAATGCTCAGTCGATCCTCTGAGGATTTTTCTTGGTATGGGAAAACATGATGGTCTATAAAATTATGAATGACTGAGTATTGCCAGTCCTCTAGACTCAAATTCAAATCTGTATTTGACTCATCTTTAAAATACTTCGAAACAAAAACTAAATGTAAATTTGGCAGGCGCTGTCTAACCAGTTCGCGCCAAAAATCACGACGGTCATCACTCAATCTCTTTTTTCGCCTGATTTCTACGTCGTCAAATCTTTCGAATTCAAATTCTCGGCGTTGCCAAACTTGAATTTCAGCGCCATGAACCCACACGGTTATCCGAATTTTGTCGATATGATTTTTCAATACATTCCATATCTTTCTATCTAACATATGGACAGCGACATGCTTGTATCTTCCTGTCGACAGCGTTTGATCTAAGAGCGCCAGAGAACCGCTCGCTATGTCCACATTCTCAAACTCGCGGAAACAGTCTCTCTTATCATCGGTTATTCGAAAGACATCAGCTGCTTTTTCTGCCTGGCGATAGGCCCGAATCCGCGAATGCAAGAAGCCATATTTATAAATATCGTCATAAGAAGGGTATTGTTTGGTGACCACTAAGATTTCGGATCGAGCGACCAGTGCCGCAGGAGACAACCTCTGTTCTCCCGTCCTTATCTGTTTCACTTTGATGGATCCTGGCCCCTCGAACCGAAATCCGATCCTAATATGAGTACACTCTCTAGGAATCGCAAGGACTTGGGGCAGATTCCATTGGCAAAATTGATGACCTACCTTTTGTCTATCTTCGTCTCGAAAATCAAATACTAGCCGACACACCGTCTGGCTTAGTAGTTCCGACTCCACACTGATCCAACTATTCAACTCAAGATCAAGCGCGTCACGGGGGATATATTTTTCACCATACACGTAGACAGCCTCGCCGGGTGATGCATTGCTCTTTACAACTAGGCCTGTCGAATTCCCGGTTACGGAAAAGGGCGTATTTTTTTTAGTGAAATACTGTGCCAGCACGTTACCATTTAGCTTCAATCCCCTCGCTTCCAGTTGCGGACGATACACTTCTCCTCGGTCGCTAACGGGGACTTGTTGACCCATGATATCTTTCAGCTTCATGGCATAAGACACAGCATTTAAATCATTCACAACATCTTCAGCGACTTGGGCATTACCCCAATCATTGCCTCTTAAATAATTGAACTCATCAACAACAAAAGTATTCAGTGTTTCACTTAACACTGCTGTATTGGGGTTGGCTAGCCACCCATTAAGATGAGCCGAGTTTATTTCAGTTATGTTTATTAACCCTGCTCGGGCTAGAACACTATCAGTGAAGGTGTATTGCAGTCCATCGCTCTGTAAAACTGTCTGGTCGCCAACTTGCTCATATACAGTGGCTTTACCGATTGATGGTGTGGCACAGTACCGGGTGGCCAGCACAATATCCGTTAAATAGTGAGGGCCATAATAGTCATTACAGGATAACACACCCACGAATTGATCCTCGACTTCATCCTTTGCTAGCAAAATTCTTTGAACTAGTTCCGATTTTTCAGTGTAGATTGAAATGAATTCATTTTCACTTTCAATGTCTTCGATCGAAAAATCAGCAAAAATGTGCAAGGCCTTTCTGTCATGTGCTTGACGCTCGAAGCTGGCAACGCAGCGGTTCATCTCATCTTGATTTTTCGCATTCGCAACTAGCACCACCTCTTTATTAGATGAATCAGAACCCTCGCCCCATATAATTTGACTGATGGCGTCCATGCGATCTTCATAGGTATGCTCAGATAGCACCTTTCTCATCGCCAATAGAGCAAATTTGCGAAAATTGGGCTGATCTTCTAAAATTCGTGAAAGCCGCGACGAGATTTCATCATGATCATCGGAGCTGACAATCAAATCGCCAAACATCATTCTGGCCGCTCGAGAAAAATTACTGACAACAATCGTATTGGAGGCCATCAATTCAAAGACGCGCCGCGCGAACATGGATTGAGATTGCTTGACCGTGTTCATGTTAATGCCAACCAAATACCCTTTATAGGCTTTATCAATTTCAGAGAATGGCAAACTTCCAACGATTAACTCTTTATACTGGTCAGGAAATTTATAATGAGAGTGATTTTTGCCGTGGTTTCTATCATAGATATCGACGGGCATTATTGACTTAACAGCGCCTATCATTGTATCCATATCCAACTGTCGCTGCGGATATTTCAGATAATAAGAACCGGCAAAATTAGCCTTATTCTTTCTTTCATATTTCTTAATAGGGTTATGAGTTTTGGGTTGCGCAGCAAAAGGTAAAAAGAAGGCATTCTCATGCCCCAAGTCTTTTCTATAATTTGGTACACAATCAATATCTGTGGTGAAAACATAATCGCAGTTTCTTGCAACCTTTAAAAAGACAGAATAGTGGACAGGATCTTCTTTATTCCAGAAGATCGTTGGGATATTCGCTTTTTTACACCATCTGAGTATATTTATTATTTCAGGTGCACCGGAGCTAATCAAAGTATTCCACCGCTGATCCAATCCCTGCCACGCGGACTCAATAAATACAAAATCAGGTTGAAACGTATAAAGCTCCACAAAGGCGCCCGAGGGGGACAATTGCATAAGATCACATTCAGGGCCAAACGAATGGAAAGTGAACTCGTCCATGATACAGGCGACGCGCAACTTCTTGTTTTTTATGCGCTCACTCCGCTCATCACAACTTTTCGGTGCCAGCTCAAAATCACGCCGATTATACAGAGGCTCAGCATGGAGGAAACTGCTACTTCCCGCGCCTCGGTCGCCTGTGGTCGTCTTCATAGCTCTGGCCGCTAAATTGTATGCTCGCTGCTCAGAGGCAGAGAAATCAAAAGATTCCTGAACCTCATCCAGGATAGCTATACCTGTCTCATACTCGTGATTCCTGATGATTTGAAAAGCCGCCCATTTTCTCAGCCAGGGCACCGGTAGCAGACTTGCGGCCAGTTTTGCCAATTCTGACCTCATCGCGGTCTTCTCGACCGGCAAGCTTTTGACGTAATCGACGATCGCCCTAGCAAGTACTGCCGGCCTGCCCTTTAAAGCGTCACTAATTCCAGAAATAGCCTCAAACAAATGATCATTGCCCACTTTCTGTGCATTAGACAGCTGCAATGTCTCAGATACTTTACGCTCTAACTCGAAGATCCGGTTCTGCATAACCGACATCGTTTCTTGAGCCTGGCGCAAAAAAACTCTTAACTCCGAATTTTCGTCAGCATAAGCCTTGCTTTTGATATCCTCCGATATTTTCGTTTGCCTCTTTTCGAAATCGTCTTTTATCAGCTCAAAGGCGCGCGCTGTTTTAGCGTACTCCGAACTAAAAATCTGAAACTGTTCAGACATTTTCTTGAGATCAGACATTTTGCAAACTCACTAATTGATAAATATAAAAGACATAACGCTATCTGATAGGGTCTTTGTAGCCTATTATCAAGGTATTTTGCGTCTAATTTATACGATCAAGAGCGCCTTGAGGCAGAGCGTCAGAGGGAGCGAGCTGAAAGTTTATGAGAGTGCTTTGCGTGGACCGATCGCCAATCGAAAAAATAATGTGCTACAGATTAAATATCTGCTCGATTAATCTCAACGACGCAACTGAGCGAACGGGTGCGAAACGCGAGACCCATAGGGTCAAAATATATGCCAGTTGAGCTGATAAAGATACAGCGAACTCAGGCTTCTACACATCCTTTTTCAAGCTTTAGCATTGATATTAAATTACTAGACTTCACTGTTTTGTTCAGTATAGTATCTCGCGATTTCATTCATATGCGTCAATAAAAAAGTAGATTTTGAAATGCTGAAAAACATAGCGTTCATGTGTACCTATTACACTTCCTCAATTGGCAAAGGAGAGCGCCTCAAAACGGGCGCGCCTAATGATCACTATGAAGGCAGCGATAGATTTAGCTTTCACACGGAAGAAGAGCACTATCCATTTATCCACTTTTCACTACCAGAAAAAATACACGTTGAAGAGATAGAAATTACGTTCCGCGATCGATATGCTGACCGGATCCTGCCTCTAAACATAGAGGTAAAAACCGAAGACGCAGAGTGGGCGTCTCTGGAAAGTTTAACCGAAGTAAAGCTTAATCATAAATGCGATGTCTCTAGAGTTATTTCGGGAGTGCGGGTCACCCATTCTGGATACGGCTCATTATATTTCTCATCGCTGAATATTTTTGTAAAGAAATCAAGTTTTGCAGACCTATTGGCGAAGACTGAAAATGATAAATCATTGATCTTAGCCAATGGCGTTTACGGCCTAGGGGGCAATTTATCAGTTATTGCAACGGCCCTTGGGTACCAGATGCAATCCGAATACAGACGGATCGAAACTGCGCTTAATATGACAAGATTGGTAAGTTTTCCACCGATTACAAAGCTTGCACCAGAAGACAGGGAGCTACTTTCTGATAGCTTGGGGAAATCAGCTGCCAGCCATGTGCTTCAGTCTGAGGTGAGGCTCAGGTCAGAACGTCCCTTCTCGCGTTGGGTGGCCGACGATACATTTAATCATCAAAAACGACCTGTAACCCTATTGACTAGAAATAACATCCCCAAGTACGCCTCAAAAAACGAGCCAGCTTGCGCGACAATGCAGCGCCTTTACCAAATTATTGAGCCCAGCGATGAGGTTCTAGGCAAAGTAAATTCTCATGCTAAAGACCTGGGTTTGACAGATGACATTTTTAAATCAGCTGTAGGAGTTCATGTTCGGCACGGAAACGGGGAGCTCTATTCGTCTGGCAAGACTTGGGGGGTGAAGCCTCCATCGAAGATTCAAATAATAAAAGACGTTCGCAACGCTTTGCAGAATAGAGACGCAACCAATATTATTTTGTGCAGCGACTGCACCGCAGTAAAAGTCGTGATAGAAGAGGCATTTCCTGAATGTAATGTTTTCTTCATCTCAACTCAGGCGCTGCCGCCAGGTTATGGCGTTGCTCAGCCAAAAGTCTTTGATATGAAGTTAGAGCGCAGTTACCCTGATCCACTAGACGATAATATCCATGTTTTTGCTGAAATCCTCTTACTTTCAAAGTGTCGCTATTTATGCGGAGGAAGGTCCTTTTTCTTCGATGCTGCGATCGGTTTTAGTAGCTGCAATGAGAGCGAAATTTTCTATATCGATAACAAGGATAGGTATACAACCTTACCTGAAGATGTTAAGCCCCTTCTGAAAGATGGCTCTAAAGACGCACTAGAGGTATATGCGATACTTAAAGAACAGAATTTTATGATTGATGGCATATTTATCAGACATATTTCGGCAGACCGCTTTGTTCTAAGCTATTATGATGTTCCCCTCGCTCAAATTGATTGCTCAACTATTAGAGAAAGTATCATGAATAGTAATTTAATTGACACTGTACGCGCTCATCGGGCCTACTAATATTGGAATTGGATAGAATATTGAAAAAAGCATTTATAACTGGTGTTACTGGCCAAGACGGATCTTATCTGGCAGAATTCTTGTTAGATAAAGGCTACGAAGTGCATGCTATTTTGCGCAGAAGCTCTGTTTTTACATCGCAGCGCATCAATCATATAATGGGGCATGAAAATTTTCACACCTATCATGGTGACCTGACAGATAGTAGTAGTTTGCATACCTTATTGTCTCGGATAGAGCCTGACGAAATTTACAACCTTGGGGCGCAGTCACATGTCGCGGTTTCTTTCGATGTACCTGAATATACAGCAGAGGTCGATGCGGTCGGAACTATTCGACTGCTAAATGCCATTAAAGACTTAAACCAAAGCCCTCGTTATTATCAGGCTTCAACCTCAGAGTTGTTTGGCGGATTGCCGGAAACAGCACCACAGAGTGAGAAGACACCTTTTTACCCCAAATCGCCATACGGCGCGGCAAAGCTATATGCATATTGGGTCACGGTAAACTATCGTGAGTCATATGGATTGTTTGCCTGCAACGGTATATTATTCAACCATGAATCTCCTCGTCGCGGAGAAACCTTCGTAACCAAGAAAATCACTAAGGCCGCGGCCCGGATTGCCCAAAATCGTCAAGACAAATTATCCTTGGGCAACCTAGATGCAAAGCGCGATTGGGGATATGCAAGAGACTATGTTGAGTCTATGTGGCTGATGCTTCAACAAGATGATGCTGATGATTATGTAGTTGCAACGGGAAAGACATACACTGTACGGCAGTTCGTAGACTTAGCATTCGAAGCTGTAAACATATCAATCGAATGGCGAGGGTCCGGGGCTGAGGAAAAGGGATTCTGTTCGCAAACAGGTAAGTTATTAATAGACATCGATCCCAAGTACTTCCGACCTGCAGAAGTTGATCTTTTATGGGGTGATCCTAGCAAGGCAAAAGACAAGCTGGGTTGGTCTCCAAAGACTGATCTCAAGGAACTAGTAAAAATTATGGTAGATTATGACATGAAAAACGATGGGTACGGGGGCAAGGAATAGTGATTTTAGTAACCGGTGCAACAGGTTTCTTGGGTAAGCGCGTTTGCCACTTGCTTAGAAATGAAGGTAAAGATTTTGCGCCGACATCTTTGTCAACGGGCGTCGATTTGCGAGATTATGAAGCGCTTGATGCGTTGGTATCAAGAGTGCAGCCTCAGTATATTTTAAACTGCGCTGCCTTCGTGGGTGGCATTCAGTTCGGCTATAAATACCCAGCAGAGCTATTTCAAAACAATATGCAAATGACTCTAAATTTACTAGAGGTGGCTCACAAACATAACGTCAAGAGAACCGTCAATCCAATTTCAAATTGCGCTTACCCTGGTAAGGCTACCCTCTTCAAAGAGGAAGAATTCTGGGATGGAGAATTACATGAGTCAGTGATGGTTTATGGGTTCGCTCGCAAGGCATCTTGGGTTGGGGCATGGGCATATCAAAAACAACATGGACTAGACGTTGTTAATTTAATTCTATCCAATATGTACGGCCCTGAAGATCACTTTGACGAAGAGCGATCTCACGCCCTTGGAGCGCTCATCCAGAAATTTGTCACCGCCAAGCGTAATAATCAAGAAAAAGTGATTGTTTGGGGCAGTGGCACACCTGTGCGTGAATGGCTTCATGTGGATGATGGAGCCCAGGCTATGGTAAGATCGCTCTCGGTGGATAGCTGTATTGAACCAGTCAATATTGGCGTTGCATCTGGTATATCCATTCTTGAAATGGCAGAAATGATTAAAGACTTAGTCGGCTTTAGCGGTGAAATTGTTTTAGATACCAGTAAGCCGGACGGCGCGCCTTATAAAACTGTAGAGGGCTCTAAAGGCCGGCAGTTACTTGACTGGTCGCCAGAAATTGAATTTAAACAAGGCATGAAAGATACCATTGATTGGTATGTTGCCCACCACTAGGAATTATATATGACTGTAAAGAGTTACAAAGACGGAAATACAGTTCTCGCACGTCATGTTCCAGCAGATGCTGCATGGTCCGGCGGCCTTTCCTTTTTTTCGGAGGATGAAGAGTTTATCCAAGTCGGAACCTGGGGATATGATGAGGGCAAGAAGCTACTTGCCCACACTCATAATGAAGTAAGCCGCGAGGTCTTATGGACCCAAGAAGTTTTATTCATCAAGACCGGGCGGATTAGGGCACGTATTTATAACTTGAATGAGGAGCATACAGATAGCTTCGAGGCGGGAGCCGGTGATGTCTTGATAATGCTTCGTGGCGGTCATGGCTACGACATTCTTGAAGATGGTACTCAAGTTCTAGAAATTAAAAATGGCCCTTATGTAGGCGCCGAGCGCGATCGTCGTCGCCTTGAAACTAATTAACCGGGATAAAATTATGTCTGATCAATATGAGAAATCAGAATTAAAATTTGTTGGTGATGACACTTTCATCAGTAAGAACGTGGAAATTCGAAGGCCTCACCTAGTATCTGTGGGCTCGCACTCTGCGATAGATACTGGCTTTTATTGTACCACGCAAGCTGAGATTGGCGACTATATCCATATCGCACCATATACGACGGTGATTGGTGGGGCGGACGGACTATTAAGAATGGGCCATTTTAGTTCGATTGCGGCAGGATCCAGAATTATATGTGGTAGCGACAATCATCTAGGAGATGGTCTTGTTGGCCCAACCATTCCGGATCAATATAAGGATAGCTTGAAGATTGAGCCTGTTATTTTTGAAAAATTTGTAAACATTGGAACCAATGTTGTAGTTATGCCTGGTGTTACTCTCGCCGAGGGAACTGTCGTTGGTTCAAACTCTTTCGTAACAAAGTCAACAGAGCCATGGACCATTTATGTAGGCAACCCTGCAAAACCCATAAAAGTGCGCAAAAAAGAGACGATGCTAAAATATGCTAAAGAAATGGGGTATTGATTCATGAATGATTTTATCATGCAAATGCGTCCTTTGTTCGAGGCAGAGGAAAAAAAAGCTGTCTGTGACTATATGGATGAGGATGGCTTTATTACCGAATTCAAACGAACCCAAGAATTTGAAACAATGCTGTCTGATTATACGGGGGCCAAGCATGCAATTGTTGTCAACAATGGTACAATCAGCCTAACGTTGATGGCCATGGCCGCAGGTGTTCAGGCTGGTGATGAGGTAATAGTACCCAACTATACTATGATAGCAACGCCTAACTCTCTGAGATTATTTGGTGCGACGCCAGTCTTTGTTGATGTTGAAGCCGATACACTGTGGATGGACATTGAAAAAGTTGAGGCCGCCATTACAAATAAGACCAAGGCAATAATGATTGTTTCCGCTAACGGTCGCCCCCCAAGTTGTGGGATTTCAGCGTTTGAAAAACTAGCGAGCGATCATGGCATTTTATTGATGGAAGACTCGGCACAAGCTTTGGGGTCATACTACCCCGACGGGAGACATATCGGTCGCGCAGGTATAGCCGGAAGTTTTTCATTCTCTGCGCCCAAAATTATTTCGACTGGCCAAGGAGGAGCGGTGATAACGGATGATGATAGCCTTGCAAATAATTTGCGGCGCTTGAAAGATTTCGGTCGCTCCGGTGGCGGTAATGACATTCACGATACCATCGGCTTCAATTTCAAGTTTACAGAGCTGCAGGCATGCATTGGCGTTGAGCAAATGAAAAAGCTTGACCACAGGGTAGCTCGAAAAAAGGCGATATATAAGCTCTACAAAGAAGGGCTCGAAGGCACCTCTGAGATCAAGTTATTTGACAACGACTGCGCCTACACAGCCCCATGGTTCTACGACTGTTTGGCCAAGGATAGAGATAATTTAATCTTATTCCTGAAAGAAAATAATATCGGTTCGCGCGTGATGTACCCACCTATAACGAAGCAAAAAGCATATGCCATTGCGGGAGATTTTCCGGTCGCAGAGATGGTTGGTCAGCTTGGGTTATGGCTTCCATCTGCTGTCCAATTAACTGATACAGAAGTTAAACATATATGCGCAAAAATAAGAGAATTTTATTCATAAGTTGAGGTTAATCTCGCTAGAAGGCTGGGTGTGAATCAGTTCTTTTCGACACAGAAAAACATAAAGGTGCAAAATTTGTTCCGGGAGTGATTGGTTAAATGACTACAACATCTGTAATCGGCCTTGGATATGTAGGTCTACCCACTGCTGCTGTCGTTGCATCGCGCGGCCTGAATGTGATTGGCGTGGACGTCAGCGAGCATGCGGTTAACACAATCAATCAGGGCAAAATTCACATTATTGAGCCAGAGCTAGACATGCTGGTTCAGGCGGCTGTCAGCACTGGAAAGCTCAGAGCTACCACCAAGTCTGTCGCCGCAGACGTTTATATGATGGCGGTTCCTACGCCCTTTAAAGATGATCACCAGCCTGATTTGAGCTACGTAGAATCTGCGACTCGCTCAATCGCCGAGCACTTAACGCCAGGTAATTTGATTATCCTTGAAAGCACTTCACCTGTCGGCACAACAGCTAAAATGGCTGAGTGGCTTAAGGAGATGCGCCCCGAGCTTACTTTTGCTGGGCAAGGTGATAACCCAGATATTTTCTTGGCGCACTGTCCCGAGCGCATTCTGCCAGGCCATGTTGTCCGCGAATTGGTTGAAAATGATCGTATCGTTGGCGGACTTTGCCAGGAAAGTACTAAACGAGCAGTCGCTCACTATGAGCAATTCGTTAACGGTAAGTGCTTGGAAACTGATGCGCCCTCTGCTGAACTGGCCAAACTGGTTGAAAACAGCTTCCGGGACGTCAATATCGCCTTCGCGAATGAACTTTCAATGATCTGTGACAAGCTAGGGCTTAGCGTTTGGGAAGTTATCAAGCTAGCTAACTATCATCCCCGCGTAAACATCTTGAACCCAGGCGCGGGCGTTGGCGGTCACTGCATCGCAGTCGATCCATGGTTCATCGTCGCCTCTGCGCCTGAGGAAGCAAAATTAATCCACCAAGCGCGGCTAACGAACGATTTTAAACCATTATTTATCGCGGATAAAATACGAGCAGCCCTACCCAAAGGTGGCAAAGTAGCATGCTTGGGCCTAGCTTATAAGCCGGATATCGATGACTTGCGGGAAAGTCCGGCTGTTGAGATCGTCAAAGACCTTTCTGGGGAAGGCTATGACATAATAGCCGTTGAACCGAACGTGACGGAACTGCCAAAATCATTGGGGGCGAAAACTGACGTTCGCTTGTCCGATCTAACATCAGCTCTTGCTGTGGCCGACGTCGTTGCGATCTTGGTACCTCATGCCGCTTTCAACGACGGCAAGATCACTCTAACGAGCGATCAAAAACTGGTAGATGCTGTTAACCTATTACCTGACCACGCCTAGTCTGAAACCAGGCGCGTAGTTACCTTGGTGAAGGCATCAGCAGCCTCTTGCCATGTAGGGGGCTGATAGTCTGATCTACCTTGCGTCTTTGTATTGCCAAACAATATCCGCGCAGTTTCAAGCGCTAGGGACCGCGGGTTGGCTCCGTCAAAGAAATGGATGGAGGCGCCTTGATCCGATATTTCTTGAAGGGGCGGCAAAGGCGATGCCAATACTGGCACGCCGCTTTGTAAATATTCGAATATCTTCAGTGGAGTAACAACTCTGCAAACATCAATTGGCTTACGCGGTAACAATAAAAGATCAGAGGCGTACATATACTGCGGCACCGCATCCCCGTCGACGCGTCCCGTAAATTTCACCGACCCACTCAGCCCCAAGCTCTCAGCCAATTTGACCAGCGCCTCGCGCTCCATACCATCGCCGACAATCATCAAGGTAATATCATGACCCGCATCACGCAGCAGATAAAGAGCCTCAATGATAAGATCAACCCCTTCATATGGCGTTAAGCTTCCGATGAAGGTGATTAATTTTCCGCTGGCAACTGCGGCTTCACCGCGAATCGCATCTACCGTCTCTAGATTTTTCTCGGGTAATGGATCACAAGCATTGGGGAATAGTGATATCTTTCCCGGGTCAATATCATGCTTAGCAATATAATCCCGCATCGTCCCTGATATTGTCAGCACATGATCAGCCTCTCGCATCACCAAGAACTCCATAGCTTCATCAAGGGCGCGCTGGTCTGTTGCTTCCCAGCCCTCGCGCTTGGAGGCAGCGGTTAGATACCAAAACCCTCGGACATCATAGACAAACGGGATGCCAAGCCTGCGTGCAGCGATCAAGCCAACCAGCCCCGTCCTGTAATTTGATGCTGCCACTAAGGTCTGAATGTTGTGTTCTTCACAAAATGCTACAAGCGCATCCGCCATATCATAGATAGCATTGCTCATCCGCCCGCGATACAACAGGCCAGCGTTCAGATGGTCATAACCGATACCATCTATCTCGTGATGACCTGTCTCGATGTCGTATGTGGGGGAAACCACCGGATAGACTTCGATGCCCGTGTCTGAGGCTGCTATTTTCTTGAGGATTTTTTGGCTGCGATACGTATAACCGATAGCATCGGTGGCGAGCGATCGGTATAACAAATAGCCGACTTTTATAGGCTGACCGGCATTGAGAATTTGTTTACCGAATTGACTTACTGGCACCGCGATACTGTTTTGAAACATATCAGCCATATCGAGAAAGCGGTCCAACTGCCCCATTGTAATTTCATCGTCCTTATGGTGTGCTTTTAGCTTCCACTTTTCGACAATAGATGCAGATTTCTGCAGATGGCCCTGTTGGAACAAACGCTTTGAAAACAATAAGGCTGACGTTTCGCTAGGCTGGATACTATAGGAATATTCAGTCAGTGCCAGTGATGCCGCAGGATATCGCTGCACAATTGTCTGGGAAAGCCTGGCGGCAAACCTCGATACCTTTTCTGCTTCGGCATCTCCGCTCACGACAATCTGCTGTAATTTTAGATCGTTACCATTGATGATATCTCTCATACAGTATGCTTCGAAAGCAGGATAATTCGTCGGATAAAACAGAGCACGATCGAAGGCGTCCTCGTTGCAATTGCCGCCGTCTCCCTGCTGGGGACGATTTTTCGATATTCGAAAATCGCGAATCGCCATTGGGATCGTATAAGGCAGCACCAAAAGCTTCCAAGGCTTCCGGCCTAACTCAACAAAAAGAGATCCTAGTCTAAAGGCTAGCATTTGCCGGACATGCTCTGCCAACTCAACTTGTTCTACAGCCGCCGCACCGTCATGCCCGCGCTCAATCCGCTCAATCCGCGAGCGCATCCGCCGAACCAATTTATCCTGCGAAGCAGTTAATGCATCCTCGATTTCATCAAAGTCTTTTTTCATCGATCTATCTAACCATCAAAGCCTAATCCTAGTCTGTGGTATCATATTATTGGCCTCTAACAACTATAAAACTGTCGTGAATGAACTGAACTACCACCTAGCTGTCTATTGATATTTTAGGATAAGCCCAACGGGCTATGATTGACGCTCATAGTGCTGTATGAGAGGTATCAAGATGATAAAGTTTTAGCCCTTGAATGCTTATACTAATCTGATAATACAACCGGATAAGTTTTTCGAGAATCAGCGCAGACTGGTAGTCTATGCAGATAGCGCGCGAAGACCAAAAAAGGGAGATCAAAATGTGCGGAATTGTTGGAATTTTGGGTAATAAGCCCGTTGTGTCCCGTTTGCTATCTTCCTTAAAGCGGTTGGAATACCGTGGCTATGATAGTGCTGGTGTAGCGACGCTGGACGCTGGTCAAATGCACCGTAGTCGGGCTGTGGGAAAGCTATTTGAGCTAGAAGCTGAACTTGCTCAGCGCCCCATTGATGGCAATGTTGGCATCGGCCATACCCGCTGGGCAACGCACGGACGCCCCACGTTGGTCAATGCGCACCCGCATATGAGCGACCGAGTTGCTCTGGTTCATAACGGTATCATTGAGAATTTTCGGGCTCTCAGGGATAAAATGATGGCGGCTGGCATTTCTTTCGAAGGTGAAACCGATACCGAAGTCGTAACACGCCTATTCACGCTCCATTTAAACGACAAAGACAGTGGGCGTGAGGCGTTGAAAGCGACCTTAAACGATATCGAAGGGGCTTTCGCGCTTGCCATTATCATCAAGGGCAGCGAGGACATCATGTACTGCGCCCGTAAGGGATCGCCTCTGGTCATAGGGCTCGGCGAAGGTGAGAATTATATTGGCTCCGATGCAATCGCGCTGTCCGATCTTTCTAATCGTTTGGTCTATCTTGAAGAAGGCGACTGGGCGGAAGTGTCCCACACTGACGTCACTATATTCAACGAGAATAACGAGGTGACTGAACGGCCGATAAGTATCTCCCAAGTCACTGGCGCACTGGTTGATAAAGGCAACTATAGTCACTTCATGCTGAAGGAAATACACGAGCAGCCAACCGTCGTCGCGCAAACGATCGGCATGTACGCTGATCCCAACGATGGCACTGTCTCTATGGGTGACGTTCCTTTTGACTTGGCCAGCATCCCTCGGGTTACGTTGATCGCCTGCGGCACTAGCTTTTACGCGGCACAGGTCGCTAGCTACTGGATAGAACAGATCGCCAGAATTCCAGTGGACGTTGATATTGCCTCCGAATTTCGATACCGCCAACCCGTCATGACTGATGGTGGCCTAACAGTTCTTATTTCTCAGTCGGGTGAAACAGCAGACACGCTCGCAGCGCTGCAGCACGCAAAATCACAGGGACAAAAAATCGCAACGATTGTCAACATGCAAGGGTCTTCTATGGAGCGGGAATCTGATGTGATTTTCCCGACCCATGCTGGACCCGAAATTGGTGTCGCATCCACTAAAGCTTTCACATGCCAACTTGCAGTGCTTGCCTGTCTTTCTATCGCGCTCGCTGAAGCTAGGGGTCAATTGACCCCAGACCAAGTCAGGGGCTATGTAGATGAATTGGAAGAGGCGCCGACGCTGATGGCGAATGCCCTGCATCACGATGAAGATATCCTGAAGCTGTCGAAGGAAGTAGCCAAGGCCAGAGATGTACTATTCTTAGGTCGCGGAACCGATTATCCCATCGCAATGGAAGGGGCACTAAAACTGAAGGAAATAAGTTACATCCATGCAGAGGGCTACGCTGCGGGCGAGATGAAGCATGGCCCCATCGCTCTCATCGATGAAAATGTTCCGGTGGTTGTGATTGCACCTAGCGGACCACTTTTCGATAAGACAGTATCGAATATGCAGGAGGTACTGGCACGCGGCGGACGTATCATCTTAATTTCTGATGAAGAAGGCGTAAACAATCACAGTGAAGGAACGTTGGCGACAATTCACATGCCACATGCTCCAAGTTTCATTGCGCCGCTGGTTTACACAATTCCAGTGCAATTGCTGGCGTATTATACAGCTGTTACAAAGGGAACCGATGTTGATCAACCGCGAAATCTTGCCAAGTCGGTTACAGTAGAATAAAGATTAACGATGCGAATAGTCTTTCATATTGGGCATCCGAAATGCGGTAGTACCACCATTCAAGCCTTTCTTCGGGCGAATTGGATGAAGGTACACGCGCAAGGTGTCGGCTACCTTGATTGGCAGCTTGATCTTTATCACAAGAAGTCTGAGATCAATCCACCCGTCAATTATTTTAAGCGAATGAAAGAGGGTGAGATTAGCGCCGAGGATTTATCCCAGCGTATCGAGCGCGTTATTGTGGATGCAAAAAAGAAGTCAATGCACACGCTGATCATCTCCGCTGAGAATTTGGCTGACCCCTATTTTCCCGCTGTTCTAAAGCGTGCGATTCCGGAACTAGACGTAACCGTTTTATACTATATAAGGCGCCCCGATGATTGGATATTGTCAGCTTGGAAACAATGGCAGGTGAAGGCTGGTAAATCGCTTCAACAATTCATCGATAGCCATATTGCCTCAAATGAAGACTTTTACCGCCCCGTCATTCAAGCGTGGCAAGCGGAGTTTCCATCGGCTGATTATCAGATTAATTATTTGTCGCGCGATATGCTGCGGGACGGCGATCTGGTCACCGATGCCATGCATAGAATTGCTATAGATACCCAAGGCATGACCCGTGTAGAAAATGAAAATCTATCCCTAGATTATGATTTGTTGCGGGTATTGGCTGAGTGCCCCTTTTTGTTCAATGATATGAACGACAATACGCTTTTCAATGACTTGCGGCGCCATCTTGGACCTAGCGTCTCCGCGAGCGACGAAGACCCTTTAACCCCGGAGCAGCGGCGCACCCTGCTGGATGCACACGCAGATGAAATTAGCTGGATCAACGACCAGTTTTTTGCAGGCAAGCTGCCGGCATTTGCAATTAAATCCGGCACGAAAAGGCCATCTCGCTCTAGCACAGACTCTGAGTTCCAATCCCTCGCTAAGATGCAAGGGCTACAGCTTCAACTCCTTTTGAAATTGCTGAATAAGAGCTAGCCTTTTCCTTTAACGGCCACCAATTGGCAGCGGGGGACTCCAGGCTGGATCAGATGCTTCAAACGGCGTTGATACCCGGCGCTCGTTATAGCCAGTGATATCAACCGACCATAGCGTTGTCGTGCCCCTGCGCTGACCACGGTCAGGCTCTTTACGGAAGAACATCAAAACTCGGCCATTAGGGGACCAAGTCGGCGCCTCATCCTGATAGGCGTTGGTCAAAAGCCGCTCACGTCGACCGTCAGTCTGCATCACGCCGATCGTAAACTTGCCGTTTCCGATCTTAGTGAACGCGATTAAATCCCCGCGTGGGGACCATACTGGCGTTGCATAGCGACCATCGCCAAAGCTAATCCGGCGAACATTCTCGCCGTCCGCATCCATAATATAAAGCTGCTGACTACCACCGCGGTCAGAGTTAAAGACGATCTGCGAGCCATCCGGTGAATAGCTGGGCGAGGTATCAATGCCGGAATGATTAGTCAGGCGCTTACGCTCGCGCGTCCGCAGATCCATCACCCAAACATCCGAATTACCATTGCGCGCCAGCGACATAATCACCTTGTTACCATCCGGCGAAAAGCGCGGGGCGAACGTCATACCGTCAAAGTCACCCAGTACCTCGGTTTTATTTGATAAGATATTATAGAGGTAAACTCTTGGTTTACCGCCGAAATAGCTAAGATATGTGATTTCTTGACGGTTCGGAGAGAAGCGAGGTGTTAGCACCATGTAACTACCGTCCGTCATATATTGCTGATTAAAGCCGTCCTGATCCATAATCGCCAGGCGCTTGATCCGGTTCAAAGGATCACCCGTTTCGGCTACATAAACAATACGCGTGTCGAAATAGCCCTCATCGCCCGTCAGGCGCGTATATATCTTATCTGAGATTACATGGGCAATCCGGCGCCAACTGGCTGCTGGTGCCTTATAGCTCATCCCCTCAATCTGGCGAGCAGTTGCCACGTCATACAGGCGGAACACCACCTGAATATTACCATCGGCAAGCAGTTCCACGCCTCCAACAGTCAGAGCCTCAGAGCCAACCGTCCGCCAATTTTGGAAATTTGGTCGCATCCCAGCACTGGTGATTTCCTGAATGAACCCTCGGTGATCAAGCGGCGCGAAAAGCCCTGTGCTTTCAAGGTTATTATTAATCACCGTGGCGATGCCTTCGCCCAGCTCTCGCGTCAAGCCAACAGGGGTTTCCCTATCGCTTGCCGTGACAAAATCAGGAACAGCTATGGGCAGCGCTCGCATCTCCCCCGTGATACCGTCAACAACGGTCTGGGCCGACACGGCTTGTACCGGGATCATAAGAAAGACCAATAGGGCATATAATTTTTTCATCATCAAAGTGTCCTGTTTTTCCTTGTTCGCTCAGCGGCTTAATTAGCCCGTCAGCTCACTGCCGTCAAATTTGTAAATCACATCCTTCCAGATGTCATAGTGTTCCTGATCCAAACCATCAAAGGGCACGCATTTCTTCACGGCCCGCATCGCCTCTTCTTTAAAGGCTTGGTAAAAGCTATTCTTGCTACCGTATTCCTGTACGATCCTAGCCGGCGCCGCTAGGTTGCCGTCTCGCAGCAGTCGCAAGCGAATATCGACGCGCATGGTCTCAAGGTCTTTGATACCACCCTGCACGCCAAAGCATCTACTGATCCGCTGCCTCAGGGCATCAATAACAGTACCCTGAGCCACACGCGCTGCAAGTCCAGTTAGCTTGGGCGATGTGCTGGGCGCAGGCTCTTCGGGCGTTTCATCGCGCACGATGGCCTTTTGCGGGTCTTCTTCCTTAACCGATTTATCAATCAAAGCGGCCAGTTTATTTATCTTTAGCCTGCTAGGTGGCTTAGGCTTAAAGCTGGGGCGCACATTTTGGCGCAGCTTTTGGCGGTTAATCTCTACCGGATCCGGCTTCACTTTGGGTGATACCTCCGGCACTGATTTCTCCATCGTTGGCATTGCTTCAGCGGCCGGTTCAGGCGCAGCTTCAGCGGCTGCGTAGACTTGGCGTTTAGTGGGCGCCGGCGCTTCTTCAGTTTCTTCAGGCTTGGGATCCGGCGCCTTGACCTTAACCGTGTCAGCGATCTGAACGAATTCAACCTCAATCATCGGCGGCGTGTCAGGCTTAGCCGGCTCAAACCCCGGAATACCATACATCGCCAAGGCAAACGCCCCTACGTGCAAGCCGACTGAAAATATCCATGTGCCGAGTTCTTTTTGCACGCGTTATCCGTTACTTTGACGTTGGGTCTGCGGGTAGCGCCACCTTCGTGAAGCCCGCGCGGTTTACCGCAGCGATAACCTGCATGACCTGTCCATAGCCCAATTTTTCATCGGCCCTGATATAAAGCCTAATGTCTTTTCGATTACCGCTAATCGCTGTCAGTCTCGGTATCAGCTGTTCAAGCGATACCTGATCTTCGGCGATGAATATGGCACCTTCATGATTGATCGAGATTTCCAGCGGCTTATCATCTTGTGGCAAATTTCCGGCGTTCGCTTTCGGCAAGTTCACCGCCACCCCACTGGTTAGCAGCGGCGCCGTCACCATAAAGACGATCAGCAAAACCAGCATTACATCGACAAACGGCGTAACATTTATTTCAGCTAGCGGCCGATAGCGCCCCGCGCCCTTGCCCGCTCCCTGTCCGATTGGCGCGCCCATCAGGAGGACCGATCATCGAGTTGACGGGACACGATCGCTGCGAATTCCTCAGAAAAACCTTCCACTCGGCCTGCGTAGCGGCCCAGATCTCCGGCAATTTTATTGTATGCAATCACAGCTGGGATAGCCGCAACAAGCCCAAGTGCGGTCGCTAAAAGCGCCTCAGAAATACCCGGCGCCACAGTTGCAAGCGAAGTATCTGATGCCATCGCGATATCTTTAAAGGCATTCATGATACCCCAGACAGTTCCGAAAAGACCAATGAAAGGCGCAGCAGACCCGATCGTCGCGAGGAAGCCAACTTGGCCTTCCATCTTGTCCATTTCGCGCTGGGTCGTCACCCGCATCACCCGCGTAATGCGGTCTTGCATCATCGCTTTGTCGGGAGTGCCAGCGCCAGAGCGACCAGAGATACTGCGTTTCCATTCGCGCATAGCCGTTACAAACACCGCCGCCATTGGGTGATCAGGAGCTTGCTTCAGGGCATTGTATAAATCGTCCAAGCTTGCGCCCGACCAAAATGTATCTTCAAACCGATCGGCTTTTTTATCAGCGCTGCGAACCCGTTTTAGGGTCGCGAAGATGATCTGCCACCCCCAAATGCTGGCTATGATTAGCGTGATCATCACTGACTTCACCACTAGATCAGCTTGCATGAACATGCCGATGACCGTGAAATCAACATTGCCAGCGATTTCACTAGCCGTTACATCTTGAATTGTCATTTTTATGCGTCTCCACCCAGCAAAATTCGTTATTTATTATCCGCAGCGTTCAGCGCTGTCTGCATCCATGCATCCCATACCGCGCGGGCACCTACGGGCCAGCGTCTAGGCCTGCCATCCTTGTCAACAATTGCGGCGGTAACATGACCCTTAGCCACTGTTTGCCCCTCAGAATTAGTGATCCACTGTTCAATTTCAACAGCGGCAGCGCGAACCTTCTTAACCTTGCAATAGCCCATCAATAAGTCACCGACCGTGCTTTGCCGCACATAGGTGATATTCACATTATGAACCACATAGGTATGCGGCCCACCGTCAGCCTCAGGTGTCGCCCACAGTGCATCAATATCAGCTGCTGTCCCACGAATACTCTCGGTCCGGATTCGCTCAAAAAATGTCACATACCGAGGATGATAGGTCATGCCGCCAACATCTGTATCTTCATAATAAATACGGATAGGATAGCAGAACGTGCCGTCTGCCCACTCACCTTCAGCTGTTCTGGCGCTCATTATGGTTCTCCCAGCATGTCCAATTGGCTGCCACCTGTTGCCGATGGCGGCGGCGTTAGTCCCAAATGCTTCCAGCCCCCAATGGACAGCACACGCCCGCGCGGCGTTCGCTGAACAAGACCTACCTGCATCAAAAACGGCTCGACGATATCCTCGATGGCGTCCCTTGGCTCGCTCAGCGCAGCAGCTAGGGTCTCAACGCCAACAGGTCCGCCGCTGTATGTCTGGCCAATCGTTGAAAGATAGCGACGGTCCATAACATCAAGGCCCAGGCTGTCTACCTGAAGCCTTGTAAGAGCCGCATCAGCGGCGAGCGCATCAACTGTGTCACGACCCGCAACAAGTGCAAAATCGCGAACCCGCCGCAGCAATCTGCCTGCGATACGCGGTGTCCCCCGCGAGCGGGAAGCGATCTCTTTGGCTCCGTCTTCGCTCATTCCCAACTCCAACAATCTGGCGCCTCGGCGCACCACCTCTGTCAATTCCGCTGTTGAGTAGAATTCTAGTCTGGTAGGGATGCCAAAACGATCACGCAGCGGCTTGGTGATCATACCCGACCGCGTCGTAGCGCCAATCAGCGTGAAGCGCGGCAGGTCAATGCGGACCGAGCGCGCAGCAGGGCCTTCGCCGATGATCAAGTCCAGCTGAAAGTCTTCCATTGCTGGATATAGCACCTCTTCGACCGCTGGGTTCAGGCGGTGAATTTCATCAATGAACAAGACATCGCCTTCTTGGAGATTGGTCAACAGCGCCGCGAGGTCACCAGCTTTCGCAATAACCGGGCCGCTGGTCGCGCGGAAATTCACCCCAAGCTCACGCGCCATAATCTGAGCTAGCGTGGTCTTGCCAAGTCCCGGAGGGCCAAAAAATAGCACGTGGTCCATCGGATCGCCGCGGGTCTTGGCAGCCTCAATAAACACTTCTAAATTTTCGCGAGCAGCCTTTTGGCCAATAAATTCTGATAGTCGCTGCGGCCGCATACCAGCATCTGGCGCATCTGAGCCGGATTCCGTTGGCGCTACAATACGGTCTGTGTCATCGTTCATGACGACAACTCCTTCAAGCCCGCAGTGATCAGTGCAGACAGCTCAGCGCCCTCGCCCATGTCAGCAGCAGCGCGGGCCACGGCACCATGCGCTTCAACAGGGCGGTACCCAAGGTTAACCAGCGCTGAAACGGCGTCTTCAATCATACCAGATCCAGCGGGCGTTGCCGCGCCCTTGGCCGCGCTCGGCGTTGAGGCTTTGGTCAATACAAAGCCTGCCACTTTATCCTTAAGCTCGTTGACAAGACGCGCTGCAAGCTTTGGCCCTACGCCGCTCGCCTGACCGACGAATGATTTGTCTTGTGCTGCAATAGCGTTACGAATTTCATCCGGCGCAGCGATCGATAATATCGCCAACGCCACCTTCGCTCCAACCCCTTGTACGGTGGTTAGCAGGCGGTACATATCGCGGTCATCCGTACTGCGGAAGCCGAATAAAGTGATCGCATCTTCGCGCACGACGGTCTCGATATGCAGGGATATCAGGTCACCAACCGCTGGTAAGCTAGATAGGGTGCGACTGCTGGCCTGCACCAAATAGCCAACGCCCTGCACATCAACCACAAGCCACGTATCGCCAACGCTATCCAGCAATCCGGTTAGTTTCGCGATCATGACGCCGCTCCCCTGATCATAGCATTATCATATTGAACATGATGTGCGTGGCATATGGCCACAGCCAGCGCATCCGCCGCATCTGGCCCGTTGATTTTCACGCCTGGCAGTAAAATTTGGACCATGGCAGCCACTTGTTCCTTGGCCGCGTGACCGGCGCCAACAACAGATTTCTTCACATGGTTAGGTGTATATTCCGCCACACTCATCCCTTTTAAGGCCGGAACCAAAAGCGCGATGCCCCGCGCCTGCCCTAGCTTAAGCGTCGATGTCGGATTTTTGTTTACAAAGGTTTCTTCAACCGCAGCGCTGGTAGGCATCCAGATTTCAAACACTTCAATCAAACCGTCATGCAGCTCTACCAAACGCTCTGCGAGGGTTTTCTTAGAGTCAGATTTGATGGTTCCATTGGCAACATGTATCAGGCGCGTGCCGTGGCTTTCCACAACACCCCAGCCTGTCTTTTGCAGTCCCGGATCAAGTCCGATGAGCCGCATCATGTTCCCCTTTCAGCGCTATTATTCGCTATCTAGTGCCGCCATCACATCGTCTGGAATGTCATAATTACCGTGAACCGTTTGGACATCGTCGTTATCGTCCAGCGCATCCAAAAGCCGCAGCAGCTTTTCAGCAGCATCTTGATCAAGAGACGGCGGCTCCTTCGGCTTGTAAATCAGTTTGGCGGATTCAGGATCCGCTCCAAGCGATGCCGTCATCGCTGACATCACCGCATGCAAATCCGTTGCTTCGGTATAAATGGCATGGCCGTCATCGTCACTTTCAACGTCCATAGCGCCGGCTTCAAGTGCGGTCTCAAACATTGCATCAGCGCCTGTGATATCCGCTGGATAGGTGATTTCACCGACCCGCTCAAACATGAAACCAACCGAGCCGCTTTCGCCCAAGTTACCGCCTGCTTTATTGAAGATTGTCCGAACATCGGAGGCCGTCCGGTTGCGGTTGTCGGTCAGTGCTTCAACGATCAGCCCAACACCGCCGGGGCCGTAGCCCTCATAGACCATCTCATCATAATTCTCAGCGTCACCGCCTTCAGCCTTTGCAATCGCGCGAGCGATATTATCTTTCGGCATACTCTGCGATTTAGCCGTCGCGATCGCGAGCCTTAATCGTGGATTGCTTTCCACATCACTGCCGCCCATTTTAGCTGCAACAGTGATCTCTTTTGAGAATTTAGAGAAAAGCGAGGAGCGCTTCTTGTCTTGCGCGCCCTTGCGGTACATAATATTTTTGAATTTTGAATGGCCTGCCATGGTCTTCTTCTTATCGCTTTATCTTATGAAAAACGCGGGATTCAGTGCAGCAAAGCTGCTGTCATCATGTTTAGCAGATTTGCCCGAATCGTACAGGATAAATTTAAATTTTCCGCAGAAATCTGATCACTACTGGCTGGCATGAGCAAAGCATCCTCAGCCTTCTATCTCAGATCTCATTTCCTCAAGCTCAAGCCAGCGCATTTCCATATGCTCCAACGCATCGCGCGCCACTACCAGTGCATCGCTAGTTTTCTGAAACTTCTCGAAATTTTTTGCATAAAGATCGGGGTCATCCAGCTCGGCTTCCATTTGATGAATTTGATGTGTCTTAGTCTCAATATCTTGCGGCAAGCTATCTAACTCTCGCTGATCTTTATAACTAAGCTTTTTGGTTGATGGCGCGCGGCCCTTGGATTTTTTTCCTTTGTTAATGGACACAACTTGCCCGGTTTCGGCCAAGTCTTGCTCCGCTGCCAGCGATTGCTGATGCTTATAATCGCTGTAGCCGCCCGCATATTCTTTGGCGATACCGTCACCCTCCAGGACAATCGAGCTAGTGACCAATCTATCGATAAAATCACGGTCGTGGCTGACCAGAATAACCGTACCTTTATAGTCGGCAATCACATCCTCAAGCAAATCAAGCGTGTCCATATCCAGATCGTTTGTCGGCTCATCGAGTATCAGCATATTTGATGGCTTGGCAAAGGAAACGGCCAACAGCAAGCGGTTTCGCTCACCGCCGGATAGCGCAGAAACCGGCGTGTTGGCGATCGACGGATCGAATAGGAAATCCCTCATATAGCTCATGACATGCTTCGGTGTATCACCAACAAAAACAGTGTCACCCCCGCCGCCAGTCAATGTATCACGGACACTACGGTCCGGGTCCAGGTCTGAGCGTTTTTGATCGACAAAGACCGGCTGTAGGTTAGTACCCAGGCGGATGGTGCCCTCGTCCGGCGAAATGCCGCCGGTTAACACATTAAGCAGTGTCGTCTTACCCGCACCGTTTGGCCCGATCACACCAATCCGGTCCCCCCGACTGATACGGATCGAAAAGTCTGCAAAAATTGTCCGGTCATCATAGACCTTCGCGATGTTTTTGGCTTCAATCACCAACGCGCCCGACTTGCCACCCTCCGATAGCGAGAAGTTCACATTGCCGGTTTGTTTAATCTGATCAGCGCGGTCTTGCCTGAGCGCATGCAAGCGACGCAATCTCCCTTGATTTCGGGTACGCCTTGCCGAGATGCCTTCAACCGACCAGCGGGTTTCTTCGGCGATCAGCTTATTCAATTTATGGCGGGCAACGCGCTCCTGCTCCAGCACATCTTCTTGCCAAGCCTCAAAGCGTTCAAACTTATCGTCCATCCGACGCACTTGACCCCGGTCCAACCACAGACAAGCGGTGGCCAGCGCATTCAAGAAGGCGCGGTCGTGCGAGATCAAAATGAACGCGCCTCGCCAACTCTTCAGGAACTCCTCCAGCCATAGAATGGTGTGGATATCAAGGTGGTTCGTTGGCTCGTCTAGCAGTAATATATCAGGCTCCCCGACTATGGCCCTTGCCAGTGCCGCCCGGCGCAATTCACCGCCCGATGCCTGATCTGGCGAATTTGTCAGGGGGATCGATAAATCATCACCGATTGCATCCACTTTATATTGCTCATATTCAGCGTCCTCGCCGAGACCGCCAGCGATATAATCAGCAAGCGTATCGTATCCGCTTGTATCAGGCTCCTGCGGCAAGTAAGCGATTGATGTGCCGGGCTGGACCCAGCGCTCGCCGTGGTCTGACTGAATTTGCTCGGCGATTACCTTCATTAAGGTTGATTTACCCGTACCATTTCGGCCAAGCAGACATAGTCTGTCCCGCGCGCCGACAGACAAGCTCATCTCAGCAAAAAGTGGATCACCGCCCCATGAAAGTTCGATGTCGCGTAACGTCAGAATTGGCGGAGCCATGTGGTCTATTTCCTAGGGCTTGGGGCGGATGAAAACCCATTCATCCTCGCCGGAGCATTCCTCATTGAAACGATAACCATCCAAATCAAAAGCTTTCAATTGATCAGCCTTTGTTATCCGGTGGTCGATGATGTAACGCGCCATCAGGCCTCGCGCTTTTTTAGCGCTGAAGCTAATGATTTTTAGCTGCCCGTCGCGTATTTCTTTGAAAGCAGGCGAGATAATCCGGCCTTTGATGAGCTTAGACTTAACCGCCTTAAAATATTCACCCGAGGCCAAGTTGATCAATTCCGGCTCGTCCTGAGCGCTTAAATCCTTATTCAGCGTTTTGGTGATTTTATCACCCCAGAATTGATACAGATTAGTCCCTCGACTATTTTCAAACCGGATCCCCATTTCAAGGCGGTAAGCCTGCATCAAATCAAGCGGCTTTAACAGCCCGTACAGTCCCGAAAGAATACGCAGGTGATCCTGCGCAAATGCAATGTCATCATCCGATAGCGTAGGCGCATCCAATCCAACATAAACATCGCCCTTAAAGGCATCGATGGCCGGGCGAGCATTTGCTGGTGTAAATGGTGTCTTAAAAGCTTTAAAGCGAGCCGCGTTGAGGTCCGCGAGGGCGTCAGAAATACCCATCAGTTTTTTAAGATCACCAGCCTTCAGCTTTTTGGCCTCCGCTGCTAGTTGCCTGGTATCGGATATGAGTGCAGGCTGTGTGTGTTTACCGCGTAAATTCTCGCTCTCAAAATCTAGTTTCTTGGCCGGAGAAACAATCACTAACATCTGCTAAACCTCCTGATTATCTGTCGCTTTGAATAGGCTATACCATAGGGTTGCAATCAAAGTACCAGCTAATATCGCGAGCACTGAAAAATTCACTGCACCCCAGCCGAACTGTGCGAGTACCACACCAGCCGCTCCTGAGCCAAGAGCAGAAGTCCCAAAAACGCAAAATTCATTCAGCCCCTGCGCCCTTGAGGCTTCGCTTGGTTGATAGGTCTTTGTTAGCAGGGTCGTAGCGCCCACAAAACATAAGTTCCAACCGGCGCCCAAAAGGATAAGCGCAATGGTAAAATGCAGTTCGCTAACGCCGTTCAGTGCGACCGCAAAGGCAGCTGCAAACAGACTTTGGCCAACAAACATCATCGTCACCGCCCCAAAGCGATCAATCAACCGACCACTAACAAGGCCCGGCAAATACATCGCCAGCACATGCGCCCTTATCACTTCCGCCGCCGTCATCCGTTCAAAGCCGTAGATGTCCATAGCCAGCGGCGTCGCTGTCATTACAAATGTCATCATTGCCTGCGCGCCCACAGCATTGCAGAGCGCAACGATATATAGGGGCTGCTTTGCGATTGCCAGCAAGGCTCGGGGTGGTTCTTGGGCGGGCGATTGAATAGATTTGCCGTCCTCGCCGTCCCTCATAGTAAACCTAGTCTTGGGGATTCGAAGCATAAAGATGGGCATCAAAGCAATGGCAATCAAAAAGGCGGCGTTCACAAAAATACCACCAAAGGGATTGCTGCTGAAATACCCTTCCCCCGGACCAGAAAGGGCGGGCACAAGAAATGCTGCGAGTATACTTCCCATTAACACTGTTGAAACAGCCGCGCCCGATTTGCCAATCGGCGCGCTTTCAAGGGCAGCGAAGCGATAATACTGTCCGCTGGCGTGGAAAGGCCCTAGGGCCATACATCCCAAACAGAAAAGCAAAAATGATCCTGTAACACTAGCTAGAATAATAAGGCCAAAACCGGTTAGGCCACACGCACTGCCCGTCAAAAAACCCAGTTTGCGACCAACCCGCCCCATAAGCATCGACATTAGCGGCGTCGATAAGGCTGTTGATGCGATTGATAATGATATCGGCAACGTGGCCCATTCGGGTGATGGCGCAATGTCTTTACCGAACAGCCCCCCGAAGGTCACGATCGTTACTGACGACGCAACCAAACCCGATTGCGCAAGCGTCAACATGCCAACATTTCTGCGGCCGTTAGACGGCGTACCTATCTCTGACTTTTCACTATTCATACAAAAGCCTTTAGAGCGGTTATAGACAAGGCTTTCAAGTATTCATTTGAAGTGCTATGTCAATTCCATAAAAAAGGGCACAATCATCAATAAAGTAGCCCGAATAACTCAAGACGTTGGGAAAGGACCAGGCATGGCTGGCAAAGACTATAAAGCGAAGATGTTAGGCAATCACAAACTTCACCCTGAAACACAGATGATGGGATACGGATATGATCCTTCGCTCAGCGAGAATTCGCTGAAGGCGCCAGTATTCATGACATCTACGTTTGTTTTTGACAGTGCCCAGCACGGCAAGGATTTTTTTGAAGTCGCGTATGGCAAGCGAGTGCGTGCTGATGACGAAGAGCCTGGGCTTATATATAGCCGGATCAACAATCCTGATCTTGAAGTGTTAGAAGACCGTCTCGCCCTTTGGGAAGAGGCTGACAAGGCATTGGTTTTTGCATCTGGAATGGCCGCGATTTCGACCACACTGCTGGCTTACCTTAGGCCGGGTGATGTGATTGTGCATAGCGCCCCTATTTATGGCGGCAGTGAATTTCTAATACGCAACATTCTACCCGCGTACGGCATTAAATCCGTCGAGTTCGAAGCCGGCGGCCTAACCTACACGCTAGCTGATGCTATTGAAGAAGCGAAGACACTAGGCCGCGTCGCCGCCATTTACGCTGAATCACCCGCTAATCCCAACAATGCGCTCGTCGATTTAGAGCGTATGGCAGGTGCCGCCGATAAGCTGGAAAGTGACGGCCATCATCGCCCAGTCACGGTTGTTGACAACACATATCTCGGTCCCGTTTGGCAGCAGCCGACCAAGCACGGCATTGATATCGTCATCTATAGCCTAACCAAATATGTGGCTGGCCACAGTGATGTGGTCGGCGGGGCCGCTATTGGATCAGACGATGTCATGGCATCGATACAAGGCTTCAGAACCATCATGGGCACAATGCTTGATCCCTATTCTGGGTGGCTGATTATGCGCTCGTTGGAAACACTCAAAATTCGAATGGAGAAAGCCGCCGAAAATGCACTTATGATCGCAGAACACTTGCGCGACCATCCAAAGGTAGCCAATGTGCGGTATCTAGGGTTCATGACCGAAGACAGTCCCGGCTGGCATATTTTTCAAGATCAGTGCAAATCTGCTGGTGCAACTTTCGCCTTTGACATCGTCGGTGGTGAAGCTGAGGCCTTTAAGGTGCTTGATAATTTAACGATCATTAAACTGGCGGTTAGCTTAGGGGGCACCGAAAGCTTAATGGAGCATCCTTATCACATGACCCATGCTGACGTACCAGATGACGTCAAGCACCGGCTTGGCATCACGGAAAGCATGCTTAGGATATCCGTCGGCATTGAAAATGCGAGCGACCTAATTGCTGATCTTGATCAAGCCTTGTCAACAATATAACGTGAATTGAAACGGACGACTTGCATACTAGCCGAGGAGACTAATCAGCGATGACGGACTTGATCTTACATATTGGACATCCCAAGTGTGGAAGCTCTACCATCCAAGATTTTATTGGTGAAAACTGGAAAATTTTGCGAGAAAACGGCATCGCTATAGTTACCTCTCAGGCTGAACTGTATACCAGTGCTTCGCAAAACCCGTCAGCTGTGCCGTATGCTAAGCGCTTAAAAGAAGCGACCCTTAGTCCAAATGATTTTCTGAAAGATATCAAAAAACTAGAGCAGTCATGCCAGCGCGCTGGAGCGACACGGATGCTGATAAGCGCCGAAAATCTGGCGGACGCTGATCTAGCTGTGCACTTTAAAGAGTTACCAACTATTTTCGATAAAATAACGGTCATCTATTATATACGCCGGCCCGATGAGTGGCTTTTATCAAGCTGGAAGCAGTGGAAGATGAAAATCGGCCTGTCGCTCGAGAGGGTGATAAAAGCTCATCTAAAGCAGCCGCGCACCAAATACAAAGACGTATTAGAGGCTTGGCAAGAGAGCCTCCCTGCTGCCGACTTCATTGTTAGATCGTTAAAAAGAGAACACCTAGTTGAGGGTGATTTGCTGGCTGATTTTGCTGATGCCATAAAAGTACCTATGACCACTATGAACCGGGTAGAGAATTCTAATTTTTCCATAAATGATACGCTTGCCCACGGCCTTTCGAAAACGCCTTTCCTATTTGAGGGAACTCACGATAATGAGCTGACAAGCTTCTTGAAGGAACACCTTGGGTCAACGATATCAAAAAACCCCTATGATGCCATGGACATAGCCGACCGTAGGCGAATTTTACGGGTGCACCAGGCAGAAACGAAATGGCTAGAAGACAATTTTTTCAAAAATGGTGAACTGAGGGACTGGACCACTTTAAAACCTGAAAAGCGGCATAAGCCACTAAGCGACACTGATGCGATTTTGCAGATGCAGGCGATCAATATGCAGTTATTGATGAAGCTTTTTAAAAAATAGGGAACGACTATTTTAATAATGGTCCACCACGCCTAATACGCTCTTTTTTTGCGTCATCATACAGCTTGACATCTGCTGAATTTAGCTCCTCGATTTGCGCTATTAAGTCAGCGCTCAACTCTAATTTTTCAGGGCCATGTCTGTTAAATTGGGTGTATTTTACATCGATGCCGGAATATTTCGAGAAGTCGCCTAAATCTGCTTCATAATTCTCGGTCAGTCCCAAAAATCCTATGTTAGTGACATCGATACCTGACAAATGATAACTCTGCACATTTCTAGCGCTCGGCAGTGTAATATATTCCTCGAGAGACTTATTCTCATTATGCCTTCTGCACCACGCAGCATGGCTAGAGATTACTCTTTTTACAGGGTCGCGCAGGAATGTTGAAAACCGATTCAATGGAAAAACCTTGGCGTATTTTAGTGCTGTAATGTGACCACACAAAAACAAAGGCTTGCCAGGCGGTCCGTCCGGAGAGAAGTCGTCGAAGATCTTCTGGCGCCCTTCCAGGGTCTCAAATTGTTTTACATATTTTTGTGTTGTTTGCGGCGAGTCTGGTCGGTATTTCTTGACGATTTCATGAGCGGACTGAGCCGCCTCAAATCCCCGCCATAGGGATGTGCCTGCAGTTTTCGGGATATGAATAAAGATAACGAAATTACGGTAATCGGCTGTTTTTTCCATCAAAATTCTCCGATACACTTACTGTTAACAAAGAGAAAAGCTTAGAAATACCTGCGGAAACCAAAGACAATGGCGCCGGAAGCCAGAGGGTCATTGGATGTACTGTCATCGTAACTAATGGTGAACTCATAATCATTCACGAAGGCTGACACCCCAACAGACCAATCATAAAGATTGCTTTGCTGTGAGCGAATATCATAGCCAAGGTGCGTCAAAATCGTAAAGGCCGGCATGTTAGGTATTGGAAATTCAGCGTCCAGATAGCTGTAGACCGCGTCCCTGCCATCTGGGGAAATCCAGCGACCTTCTGGCGCATACCCTGTGCCTAGCCGCACATAAGCTAGCCCATAATCACGCGCCACAGATGCTTGAAATTCCGGGAATACCTTATCGTCGATACCACCAATCATGCTGTCTATCTCGACGGCGAAATCCCAAAGATAAGCGCCCGACTCCTTTTGGTAGCCAACATAAAAATCACCTTTAAAGTCTCGGTCATTGCGGTCATCAACGTTAAGCGCAAGCAGCCCCGCATAGAATCCACTTTTGTGATAGGCACCCAGGCTGCCAACCAGCGCAAAATCTTTATCCGTAATGCTAACGCCGCGGTCCCGGAAATCACTAACCACGGATAGCGAGCCTTCCCAGTCGATTGCGGGGTCATCGTCCAACGCAGCACCTGGCATAGCGGCGAAGACCGCTAGACCAGCAGCACATACAAACCTTGAAAGCTTCCGCCAAAATATCTCAGCCACTTCTGAATTCCTTTTATTATTTGGTCTCATCTGAGATCAAAAGCTGCGGATCAAGCCGCACAGATTTCCAATTCACTCGCCAATCAACATGCGGCCCCGTCGCGCGGCCAGTCGCACCAATCGTACCGATTTGATCCCCCTGCTTTATGCGCTGCCCCTCGCCCACGTCAACACTATTCATATGAAAGAGCGTGCTGGTTACACCAAAACCATGATCAATAATGACGATGCCGCCTTCCAGTAGGAAATCCGGTGCGGCCAAAGTTATCATGCCGCCCGCTGGCGCAAATACAGGCGTGCCCGTATCATTCGCGATATCAAGGCCGTAATGTGCACTTCTCGGCTTACCGTTCAATATCCGGTGCGATCCAAAAACGCCCGATATTCGACCAGTTGCGGGGCGCGCAAATTCGGCAGCCCAAAAGGTGTCGGGCGTGATGGCTGCCCGGCCTTTTCGAACCTTGCCATTTTCAATTGCTCGGCGCTTCTTCCAGCTATCTGGGACATCAACAGTCTTTGGAGGAAGTCCGTTAACTATCTCAGTTTTATATTGTCGAGGGTCGAACATATAGGTTTTGGTTGCTCTTAGGACCGTATCAGTCCCTGAAATTGCTTTTTCAATATCCAGCGTACCGCTTTCAGCCTTCCAGTCTATGCCAAATACAAAACTGCCATCGCTGGCAATCGCTATTGATTTGCCGTCCCATGTCACACGGCTGTCGGGCGCTGTTTGGCAGCGGATCAGCGCGCCCTGCTGAAAGGTATCACGGCACACAACATCAGGTGCATTAGCTGCATCTGCGTTCGGGGCAACCGAGGCCAGTACTAAAACAGCGGCAAAAATCATTACATTCTCCTAGTTAAGCTCTGATCAACAAAAAGGGCATAAACATGTCAGCCCTTAAAACAAAGACCCCTGTGATCCATCATTAGTATTTTTCTTAGGCGTTACCGGTCTTTGCTTCTTAAGAGGTCTTTGCTTTTTATGGGTAGCTGGAGCAAGCTGCTCCGTCACGCCTTCTTCACCCACAACCACCTGCTGCTTGCCATCTTTGAAGGTCAGTGTCAGATGATCGCCTCGCCTGACAGACTGACTGCTCGTCACCGGCTTGCCTCCCTGATCGCCCACCAGCACGAAGCCGCGGTCAAGGATGCGCTCAAAGGATAAACTTTCCAGTATTCTGGATGTCGCCTGCAACCGCGCGGTTTTATCAACCAGTACCCGCATTGCTGCTTGCAAAGACCGCCGATCTAAGCGCTCAAAAGCGGCCGCATCATAGGTAAGGCGCTGCTTAATGGGACCAAGGCTAAGCTTTCCAGACAGTCGCGACAAAGCCGCCTCTTTGACCGTACAAACGCTGCGAAGAGCCACTGGAAGTCTGGCAGAAACATCATCATGGCGCTGCGACGCCATGCCGAGCAAATCCCGGGGAGATGGCAGCGCACGGGCTAGCGACTTCACTTGGTCCCTGCGATGATCAATCATCCTAGACCTGGCTACCGCTATGCGACGGTCTATATCGGCCAGGTTATAAAGCAAATCAGCTTTAACCGGCACGGCCATTTCAGCGGCAGCAGTCGGTGTTGGCGCCCTCAAATCAGCGACTAAATCTAATAAGCTATGATCGGTTTCATGGCCGACTGCGGAAATAAGAGGAATATCACTATCTGCTGCAGCGCGAACAACGCATTCCTCATTAAAGGCCCACAGATCCTCAATCGAGCCCCCACCGCGCGCGACGATGATCACATCAGGCCGGGGAATAGCGCTTTCAGGGGATAGCGCATTAAATCCGCGAATCGCTGACGCAACTTGATCTTTGGCACCCTCTCCCTGCACCAAAACAGGCCAAACAAGGACCTGCCGGGGAAAACGGTCGGCTAAGCGGTGTAGGATATCCCGTATCACTGCGCCCGTCGGACTGGTCACGATTCCAATAACTGTCGGCAGAGTAGGAATAAGCTTTTTGCGGCTCTGTTCAAACAAGCCTTCCTCTGCCAGCATCTGTTTTCGTTTTTCCAGTAGCGCCATCAGGGCGCCTTCACCCGCTGGCTCCATCCGCTCCACAACCATTTGATATTTTGATCGTGCGGCGTATGTGGTCAGCTTTCCCGTGCAAATAACCTCTAAGCCATCCTCCGGGCGAAACGATAATTTGCTGGCTGTACCACGCCACATAACTCCATCTAAAACCGCCTTATCGTCCTTTAGCGCCATATAGACGTGGCCGCTGGCAGGCGTTTTAACACCGGACAATTCGGCGCGTAGGCGCACGTAGCCAAAGCGTTGCTCAACGGTTCGCTTCAAAGCACCGGACAATTCCGATACAGTAAATTCTGTCACATTATCGTCGCCGCTATCCGTCATTATGCCGCCCACGCTGTCATTACCGATTCGGAAAACAGGAATTCTAACCTTGTTCCCGGTCCATCGTATGATAAAAGAGGCTCTATGATACTGCAGCTAATCCGGGAAACAAGCCCTGTGTTGCTATAAGGCTATAGAAAATAGAATAGGGGATACGATGAACATTCTAATTATTGGCGCTGGTGGCCGTGAACATGCCCTTAGCTGGAAAATAGCCCAAAGCCCATCCGTCGGAACGCTCTATAGCGCCCCGGGCAATGGTGGGATGGAAGACCTTGCCACGTCAATTGACTTAGATGTTACCTCGCATCAAAGCGTGATCCAGTTTTGCCAGGACATGGCGATTGGGCTTGTTGTCGTCGGGCCAGAAGCCCCGCTGGTTGATGGCTTGGTGGATAGCCTATCCGACGCCGACATTCCAGCCTTTGGTCCCGGTAAAATCAGTGCACAGCTAGAAGGATCCAAAGGATTCACGAAGGACATTTGCTCCCGCTATAATATCCCCACAGCGGCTTACAAACGACTAACAAACTTAAGCGATGCAAAAGCGTATCTGAAGGACGTCGGTGCTCCGATCGTCATCAAAGCCGACGGCCTAGCAGCCGGAAAGGGGGTCATCATCGCCCATACGACCGATGAAGCTGAGGCAGCACTGAGCGATATGTTCATGGGCAGCTTTGGCGACGCTGGCGCTGAAGTTGTCATGGAGGCATTTTTGAGCGGTGAGGAAGCCAGCTTTTTCGCGGTCTCTGACGGTAATATCGCCCTCCCACTGGCGACAGCGCAAGATCATAAGACTGCGCATGACGGCGACTTGGGGCCTAACACGGGCGGGATGGGTGCTTACAGCCCCGCACCTGTTATGACTGACGCCCTGATACAGCAAACAATGGAAACTATCATCAACCCAACGCTGCAGGCCATGCGCGATATGGGCGCTCCTTACAAGGGCGTATTATATGCTGGACTGATGATCACAAAAACAGGTCCACAGTTGATCGAATATAACGCCCGCTTTGGTGATCCCGAATGCCAAGTATTGATGACCCGCATGACCAGCGATATCTTGCCGCTGCTTCTTGGATCGGCGATCGGCGATATTAGCGACCAAACGGTCGAGTGGTCAGCTGAAAAAGCACTTACCGTTGTGCTTGCAGCCAAAGGCTACCCGGGCAGTTACGAAAAGGGAACCCGGATAAAAGGCCTAACTGCCGCAAGCCGAATTGCGGGCGTTACCATATTCCATGCAGGAACAGCAGCGGTCGATGGCAGCATCATTGCCGTTGGCGGACGTGTTTTGAACATCACAGCTTCGGGCGAGACGGTGCAGCAAGCGCAGAGCCGCGCCTACGAGGCAATCAAACTGATCGAATGGCCCGAGGGGTTCTGCCGATCTGATATTGGCTGGAGAGCCATAGCCCGCGAAAATACTGAATAAGGATAGTGATGCCTGTCAGAGGTTGCGGATCACCAATTAGATCACGCTAATCTGCTCTTCTGCCTCTTCAGCTGAGGCAACCAGCCCCTTCGGGATTGAAATAGAGACCTGTGTGCCCTCGCCCGGATTAGATTGAATATCCAAGGCCATGCCTTGCTTCTCACAAAAGGCTGCAACGATCGGCAACCCAAGGCCGGTGCCTTCTTGATTGCCAAGCTTTGGGTTAAAGACTTGACCAAACGGCGTGAGCGCGGTCTCAACATCTTGTGGGGACATCCCTATCCCTGAATCGCTGATGGTCACTCGACCACCACCCGCTGCCAGACTTTCGATAGCCAAATCTACACGGCCACCGCGTTCCGTAAACTTAATAGCATTGGTCAATAGGTTTATTATGATCTGTTTCATCAATCGACGGTCCAGAGCTGCAAGCAGTTCACGCGGTAAATTGGCCCTGATATCGATCCCCAGTTTTTCAGCTTGACCTTTAACCAGCCTCAAACATTCGGCGCCCACCTCTGCGACGTCAACGGTCGCGATTGACATATCAAGGCGGTCCGCTTCAATTTTGGTCAGGTCTAAAATTTCATTGATGATATCAAGTAGATGCAGCCCAGAATTATAAATATCTCTACCATAATCCTGATATTTGGGATTACCAGTGTCGCCCAGGTGGGCATTCGCTATCAGCTCCGAAAATCCAAGAATTGCATTCAAAGGTGTTCGTAGTTCATGGCTCATATTCGCCAAAAACTCAGACTTAGTGCGATTAGCTATCCGAGCTTCGTCGCGGCTGAGTTGCAGTTCAGTTTGGCGCTCAATATCATCAGTAACATCGCGGCCTATCAGCATCAAAAGCGACCCCTCTGCGGATTCGATGGTTTCTACGACCAGAATGATATCTCTGACCAAGCCGCCGCGGCCTTTTATTTTAACAGGCACATCGCGAAGTACTGAATGCGTGCGAAGCTGGGACAACAACCAGCCATTAAAAGATGGATCAACCCATATATCGACGTCGTTAACAGCCTTGCCCTTCACATCATCGCGGGAGAGCCCAAGCGAGTCCAGCCATGCCGAGTTGACGTCTACATAGACACCGTCCGCAGGGCGTACAATAGCGATCATATCGGGGCTTTGATTGAAGACTTGAGCAAACATCGCAACAATTCGATTGCGCTCAAAATCTTCACCCTGAACACCACTGACATCATTGAAGGTTACAAGAGTAACGTCGTCATCAAACCATCTGATTTGCGAAAGGCTGCAAATAACTGGGATTGTTCGATCATCATGAAGCTTCAAGTCATAGCGAACTTCCTGCTTTAGAGCGGCATTAAAGAATTTGGGCGACACCAAATTGCTTGATCTTTGCCGGTCCTGCCACGCGACAAACTCGGCGACCCCGTCACTGGTCAGTAACGCCGACATGTCATCGACGCCCATTTTGTCTGCCAGTGCTTGATTGGCAAACAGAGCTATACCGTCTTTCTGAACTAGACAGGCTTGCGATAGCGCATCAATAACCGCCTGCATCTGTTCAGCTTGGCTTACAAGAGCCGTTACCTCAACAGGGCTATACCGATAAAAAACAGGCCCGTGTGAGTCCCTCGCGGCCTTCTCTATCGTGACATCACCCTTGAGCACACATATACGATGCCCGCCATCGAGAGAAACCGTTATGGTGATTGGTTCATGATCACTGGGGGCGCTGATATGCTGGGTACTATCAAGCAGGGCCTGCCATCCATCCACCGACGACTTTTGTTGTCCGATAGGCAGCGGGTCACCCACTGACACAGATGACATCGATTCCCAGCTCAAGCCTAAAGCACGGATAATTCCGTCGCTAGAAAAGATCAGCTCCCAGCGCCTTAGCGCGGGATCACTCGTTGATCGCCGATCTATCACTGTATTCAGGTTTCTACTCAAATCACACCCATCTGATTGCTACGGCCTGCCGCACTTCGAATCGTTTATATGATCAAACGCGACTGGAAAACTTACTATTTTCACCGTCGCTATAACCATTCGAATCGTTAGACCAAACTAGGATCCCTAGTATACTGTCGTCTGGTTAAAGAAGTCTTAGGCTGATGATTATACCCACATTGACAGTCGGACTCTTTCGGGCAAATAAATATCTTGACGGAGTATCGATATGATATATATTTGTTTGATATAAAAAGTCATTAATTGACACACACCGACACGCGAGGAAGAAATATGAAACTACTGATCAAAATCGGAGCTCCGATAGCCGTTGTGGTTGCTGGCATAGCGATCATTATAGGATTGTCCGCAGGCAAAGCAGAGCCTGAAAAAAATGAACCTGTTGTGCGCCCACTATCAATGCATGTTGCACTGGTCGAAACTAGAACCAGTCAGCTGTATGTCCAAAGTCAGGGCGAGGTCCGCCCGCGCCATGAAATTCTCCTAGTCCCTCAGGTATCTGGGCGAATTGTTTATATCGATAGCAATTTCGGTGAGGGAAGCGCAGTAAATCCCGGTCAGACCCTTATAAAAATTGATCCGTCTGATTACCAGCTAGCGGTCACACGAGCTAGGGGGCGCATTGCCGAGGCTGAAGTTCGATTAGAACAAGAAGAGGCTGACGCTCGCATTAAGGCTGAGCAGTGGAAGAATTGGGTCAGCGACGGCGAACCAACACCGCTTGCCCTGAACAAGCCACAGGTCGCTGAGGCCAAAGCCAAATTGGAATCTGCGCGCGCAGACCTGAAAGCAGCGGAGCTGGATTTAGCCCGCACTCAAATTTCGGTTCCTTTTAAAGGCCGCATCCGAGAGAAGCGAGTAGGCCTTGGTCAGCTGGCTAACGCCGGTCAAACACTGGGGATGGCCTATTCCACAGATCTCGTTGAGGTCAGATTACCGCTAACGGATGACCAACTGGGAGAATTGGGTTTAGAAATAGGCCATCAATCGACCTACGGCAGCGGGAGAGAAGTAATCTTCACAGCAAACCTAGCCGGCAAGTCTCATAATTGGACGGGCTTTATTGTCAGGACAGACGCAGCCGTCGATCCTACAACACGCCTCATATATGCCACAGCGCAAGTCAAAGACCCCTACGGCGCGGCTGCATCACAAGGCACGCCTTTCGCGGTTGGTTTGTTCGTAAAAGCATCGATTAAAGGCAAATCTATTGACGAAACGTTGATCGTTCCCCGTATCGCATTACGAGGTAAAGACCAGGTGTATGTCGTAAGCGACGATAATAAGATGGAAATCAGAACCGTCGAAGTGGCCTCAACGACGGCCGATGAAGTGATTTTGACATCAGGCGTTCGTGCAGGAGAGAAAGTCATCATCTCACCCGTACGGTCTGCGATCGCTGGATTGGATGTGGTCGCGATCGATCCATCCAAAGACACGGCTAACCTCGACTCTGGAGCTGAATAATGAACGGTCCTATCGCTTGGTTCGCGCGGAACCCAATAGCAGCCAATTTATTGATGATCGGAATTATTATTGCTGGCTTGCTAAGCCTGGGGTCAATTAATCGTGAATTCCAGCCGACCTTGGGTTTCAACGGCATGTCTGTATCCGTCGGATGGCCTGGCGCTTCGCCGTTAGAAGTTGAGCAGCAGATCATCACACGGATTGAAGAAGCCATCTCCGATGTGGACAATATTCAGTCAGTATCTTCCAGTTCTAGGGAGGGCGGTGGCAGTATAAATATCCGCGCTGATGACCGAACTAATATGATAAAGTTCAAAGACGAAATCCAAACCCGTGTGGATGGCGTCTCTGGTCTCCCTCGTGATATCGAGCCCCCCAGGGTCATTCAATGGGTTAACCGTCAGCCGGTGATCCGAATTGCCCTGAGCGGTAATCTCAGCGAAATTGACCTGAAGATATTGAGCGAGGATTTGCGGCGTGAAATGGCCACATTGAACGGCGTTACTTTGGTTCGCACCGCAGGAAGTCGTCTCGAAGAAGTCTCCATTGAGGTCAGTGAAAATGCCCTGAGACGATACAATATTAGTTTTGCTACCGTTGCAGATGCCATTCGTAGCACAAGCATCAACCGATCATCTGGAAGGGTCCAAACCGACGTGGGTGCCTACAGCCTGCGGGTTCGCAACCAAGCAAAAAATCAAGTCGATTTTGAAAACATCGTTATCCGCCAAACCGCCGATGGCGGCGTGTTGAAGGTCAGCGATGTAGCCATTGTCAAGGATGGTTTCGTTGAGACCGAAAACTTGACACTGATAGACGGCGCTCCCCTCATACTGCTTGAAGTATTATCCGGCGAAAATATTGATGTGGTCACAGCTTCGGACTCTGTAAAAGCATGGATCGAAACGCGAAAGCCCGAGTTACAAGCTATATACGGCGATATTGATTTGGCCATCTGGTTCAGTGAAGCGGAAATTTTAGAGAATAGATTAGAAACCATCGGAAACTCGGCCTTCTACGGCTTAATTTTAGTGCTCGTGCTGCTGTTATTAACGCTGCGCCCTATTGTCGCATTTTGGGTCACGATTGGCATCGCCACCGCTTATGCCGGGGCCTTTATTTTTCTGCCTGCCAGCGGTGTAACGCTTAATATGCTGTCGACCTTTGCATTCTTGATGGTGCTGGGCATTGTAGTCGATGACGCAATTGTTGTCGGCGAGAACATCCACTCTGAATCCCACAAGCATGAAGATTCGGTCAAAGCTGCTATCGTAGGAACCCAGCTTGTTGCCAAGCCTGTTATATATGCAGTGCTTACAACAATTATCGCATTTCTTCCCTGGGTCTTTCTTACTGGCGCGGTCAGCGAGATCACCCGCCATATTACGATGGTCGTTGTTTTCGCGTTACTGTTTTCATTGATCGAGTCGCTTCTCATCCTACCGGCACACTTGGCTAAGCTGCGGCCCAGATCATCAAAGGGAATCTTTACCCGGATCCAACAACGCATTGCTAACTCCATTTCAAATTTTGCTGAAAAGCGTTACCGCCCCATCGGACAGTGGACGATCCGTCATCGTTACTCGGTCTTCTTTGGCTTTTTTATGTTCATCTTGATTGGCTTCATTGGGCTACTCGGTAATAATTATGTCAAAACAAATTTCGTACCGGATGTGGAAAGCCCGGCTGTCGGTATTTCGGTTACCATGCCCAGTGGCAACACGTTTGAACGCACGAAACAAGTGCTGGCTCAAGTAGAGGCGGCAAGAGACACCGTGATCTCAGATTATGAAGCCCGACCCGAAGTCACCAAAATGACTCGAAACTGGGTTGTCAGCGCCAGCCGTGAAAGCTTGAGCATAACTTGGATGCTGTCAGACCCAGAGCTTCGGGGCAATATTTCCACCAAAGAGGTTTCTGTCACACTGCGCGAAGCCATCGGCGACATCCCTGATGCCGAAGAAGTTGCACTAGATTTTCAATTGGGCAACCGAAGCCCTTCGCTTCAATTTACCATCAACCACGATGACCTAGATGTTCTTGCCGCAGCTGCTGAAGACTTTAAACGACAGCTGGAGACCTATGACACATTGTATGATGTCCGCGACAACATGCGTGATGCATCACAAGAAATACAAATGACATTGAAGCCCGGTGCAGAAAAACTGGGATTAAACCTCGGAGACGTCTCACGGCAAGTCAGGCAAGCTTATTTCGGTGAGGAAGTACAGCGTCTGCCCCGTGGTTATCAGGATGTTCGCGTGTATGTCCGCTATCCCATCGAGGATCGCTATTCGATGGAAAGCTTAAAGCATTTCCGCGTGAGAACCGCTGACGGTCGCGAGGTGCCACTAGATAGCATCGTTGATATGGAATATAGCCCTGGCATAAGCCAAATAAGACACTATGATCAAAAACGGTCAATAGTCGTTACGGCAGATATGACCGCCAACGAACAAGATCCAATCATGAAAGATCTTCGCGAGAACTTTCTTGATGATTGGCAAAAAAAATACCCCGAAGTAACGAGTAGCGCTATTGGTAACGTCCAGGACCAAGAGGAAACAATGGGAGCTCTGGAACGGCTGTACTGGTTCGCCGCCTTTTCGATGTACGCGATGCTTGCGATTGGGTTCAAAAGCTATTTTCAACCCATTCTAATTATGGTCTCTATCCCCTTCGCCATTGTTGGAGCGGTAATTGGGCATATGTTTCTCGGTGAGACGTTTAATTTGATGAGCTTTTTTGGCATTGCCGCCGCCGCTGGTGTTGTGGTGAATGACAATCTGGTCCTAGTGGATTACTGCAATCGGATAAGGGCAAAAGGGTTGGATGCCAAGACAGCAATTGTCGAAGCTGGCGTCGCGCGCTTTAGGCCAATCCTATTAACCACTATGACCACCGTGGTTGGGCTGATGCCAATGATGTTAGAAACGTCAATACAAGCAGCGTTTTTGCAGCCTATCGTAGTCTCGCTAGTTTTTGGTGTTGGTTTGGCATTCTTCGTTACCCTATTTATGGTCCCTGCTATGTATGCCATCGGTGCTGACCTTGAGGGTCTAGGGCGCCGCATAAAATATCGCCTGACCGGCAAGGGGAAGCTAAGCGAACAGCCTGCAGAGTAAGTTTGAAACCAAAAAAATAAAAGGGCCTAGCATCTGTGCTGGGCTCTTTTCTATTGGCTATAGGGCGATCTGGTTAGTTTCTCAAATACTCAAGAAACTGACAGATATTCCAGAAACTGGCTGGCGGCTTCCGCATCGCGGCGAAGGTTTGCCCGGCGGGTCAGCGCTTCATCGTCGGGTCCCCATAAATCCTCTTGATGCATTTCATCCACAATAGACGCCTGCCATGCCTCTTCAAAACCTACAAACCCACGAAAATGCGCCAACCCAATGGTTAACGATCCAAAGGCGGTAACAGCGCCGTGCAAACCGGTCAGCTCATGCGGCGTACATGCCTTCACTGCTTTGTCAAAAGCCCTGAGCGTCTCTTTTGGCTGCTCGACAGGCATGATACCGCTGGTAACACGCAGCCTAGCATCTAGCTCATTCTTGGCCCAAACAATATAAGGCTCCCAGGTCTTGGCCTGACGGGCAACGAGGTCCGAGGGATGATCAGCTCGGTAACAGATCAAATCTGCGGCTGCAAATCCGGACACTTCATTCGCAACAGTTTCAAAATGCAAGACCACACGGTCCTGCGCCGTGTTTGCCAGTTTTGTCTGGTGCATTGATTCAGGATCGATCTGGTCGCCCTGCGCGTTCCATTCCTTCGCTACCGCTTCCGCGAGCGGACCGGTCGGTAAAATAAGCGGCGCTCGGCTGGGCGCCTTGATTGGCCGATCGTCCAACAGGACTTTAAAGCCGTTATCCGCTCCATCAACGGCAGCATTATTATAAAATCTTTTCACACCTAGTCCTTGGGATCGTTTTGAGAGGTCGTTTTGGCATCCAACTCGCGCTGCTTGGCGGCCAATTGCTTACGCAAAGCCCGGGCTGATTTACGCTGGCTGTTCAGTTTTTTTTCGTCCGCACCCGATGCTGGGTTGAACCCGCCGCCGCTATATTTGAAGCCGCTGGTCTCGTCGTCAGGGATTATCGTTCCTCGGCCTAGTACCTTGTCACTGAGGCGCGGCGTGCGGTAACACAAAACAAAAAACAACGTCAGCAGGACCAACAATATTAGCGACACCACAAAAACCAATGATCCTGATGATGCCCCGTAAGAACCGCTAAAGCTGCTGACCAATGCATCTTCATAATTATAAGCAGCTAATAAGCCGGCCACTGACAGCCCTGCTAATAGTAAAAAAACCGGATGGCCCGTCTTCGGCCTATTGTCGCCTTCGCTCATGATTGTGCTCCTTAAAAAATCCTGTCCGCTATTGATTGTAGAGATTGCCAGTCCGTAATCAAATCATGCGCGCCGGCTGCCAGCAATTCTGCATCGGTATGATAGCCCCAATCAACGCCGACGGTGTGCACACCAGCGTGGCACCCCATGATAATATCATAACTGGTGTCGCCAATCATTATCGTCGTTTCTGGACATGCCCCAGCTTCTGCCATCGCTGTTTCCACCATCGCTGGATGGGGCTTTGACGGATGAAAGTCTGCGGTTTGCAATGTTACAAAAAGATCAGCGAGCCCGTGGTGTGCAAGGACCCGGTCCAGGCCACGCTTGCTTTTCCCAGTAGCTACTCCCAGCACGATTTCACTATCACCGTAAGACCGAAGCATTTCAGCCGTGCCGGTATATAGGGGCTCGGCCTGCTGCGCAGCGATCACATGCATATCCCGGTAAGCGTCTTTGTAGGTCTCAGATAACTCGTTATAGAGCGCGTTACTTTCACCTGGCAGCAATTTTGCCATCGCTTCCGGCAGGCTAAGCCCAATGACCCCGCGCACATCCAATCGCGAAACGGCGGGGAGCTGATGAATTTCAAATGTTCGCTCCATAGCGTCAGCGATTAGATGTTGTCCGTCAACCAGCGTTCCGTCACAATCAAATAGGAGGAGATGATTGTATCCTGTGCTCAAGTCAGCTCCTCCGTGAACAGGTCGATATATTCGCGCTCGTCAAAGCCTAAGGTGTCAAAACTTGCTTCCATATGGCTTGGTAGCGGCGCTGTTACGGTAATCATACCGCCGTCGGGATGAGGGAAATTAAGGAACCGAGCGTGCAAGTGAAGTTTCCGCGATATGGCGCCCGTTAGGTCTTGCTCGCGGTCACCGTACTTGCCGTCACCGACGATCGGATGTCCCATCTCAGCGCAATGCAAGCGGAGTTGGTGCGTTCGGCCTGTGTGCGGCTTCAAGGATAACCATGAGGCTCGCTGGGCAGCGTGCTCAACAACAAAATAATCAGTCAGTGATGGCTTTCCGTCCGGCGTCTCCACCATTCGCTCCCCGTATTTTCCGGGCAGCTTATCCATCATCATTTTGATCCGACCTTGGCGCTGTGACGGCGTACCAACCACCAGTGCCCAGTAGCGTTTATCGGTTTCTTTGCTTTGAAAAGCTTTTGTCAGAAACGCCGCAGCGTTGGAGCTTCGGCCCAGCAATAAGACTCCACTGGTGTCTTTATCCAATCGGTGCACCAACCTTGGTCGGTTTTCCTTGCCGAACTTCAGTGCATCCAGCATCCCGTCCACATGACGGGTTAATCCAGTCCCGCCCTGTGTCGCTAGGCCAGCAGGCTTATTGATCACGATGACCTGATCATCGCGGTATAGCACACTGTCTTGCATCATCTTGGCGTCATCATCGCTGATGTGGATGACTTTTCGAGCCGTGCCATCAGGGGCAGTCTTCGCATCATCACCAAGCGGAGGCACGCGCACAATCATGCCTTTTTCTAGAATTTCCTTACCCTTGACACGCTTGCCGTCAAGGCGGATATCCCCCTTTCGCATCAGCTTTTGAATGCGAATAAAGCTAAGGCCGGGATAGTGGCGCTTGAACCAGCGATCTAGCTTGATGCCGTCATCGTCTTTCGTCACACGAACTTTTTGAACACCGCTCATGAGAATACCTTTCCGGCTTGAAGCCCTACAATCAATCCCGCGATACATGCGGCAACAGAAACACCTATATTTAGGGCCGCTAGGGCTGTATCCCCACGTTGATACAAAACAACGGTTTCCATCGAAAATGTTGAAAATGTCGTCAGGCTGCCCAGAACACCGACGGTAATAAAGCCACGGATCTCCGGTGAGCTGATTCTACTCAATAGAAGGGGAGCCAGCAGCCCCATCAAGAAGCTACCGATCAAATTCACCGCTAGCGTTCCCCACGGAAACCCCGAGCCCATCATTCGCGCTATATGGCTAGAGATCGCATACCGCGACATCGCCCCAATGGCACCGCCAATTGCCACCGCAATCATCATTCTCATCATTATTCCTAGTCTATTATTGCCGTTCCAATTTGACCGGATCAGGCGATCAGGCCAAAAATCCAGCCTTCAGTTCGGCGCACCATAGGGGAAAGTGACGGCGGATTCCAGTATTCCCTCTGATCGGCTATTTTGGCTAGACCCGCAACAGTGATTAAAGCGTCAGCTTTATGATCATCAACCTGATCAAGTTCCGGTTTAGGTCCTGCACTGTCCAATTGCTCTAGGCATGCAGCCAGCGATTTCACGTCACGGATTTTGCCCCTATGTCCGCCCATCTTAGCGAAAAGTCCGGTATAAATCTCGACGATCACAACCTTGGCATCAGCGCAGCCCTGAAACGGCCAAACTGCGACATCACCCGCTTCTATCAACTTAGCCAGCATCCGCATTGTGGAAAGCCCTGACATGCCGACTTGGCTGGGACCGATCAAATGAAAGACGCTCTCACACGGCCCCGCTTTAGTCTCAATGCAGCGTTGCTCAGTCACCCGCATGCGCCGCTCATACCTGCTGCCCAGTTGTCCGGACGTACGGCGATAATGCTCGGCATATTTGGTCACCCAACTGCCTCCGTAAAAATGATCATCAGCGGAGCAAACTTGATCAACCACCTGCCATAACGCCTTCGCATGATCAGCGGCGTAGTCAGCTGGTAAATAGGATTGATAGTCCATGAAGGGTAGCGAAAAAGAGGAATCAATGCCAATCAGCGACCTACCGGACTTGCTGTTCAGCGCTTCAATCATCGCTAGAATACCGGACCGGCTCCAGTGTTTGCCGCCACCCGACGGTGAGACCAAGCTAGGCGGTTCACCCGGAGATAGGTTTGCAACGGCGATGCCCGACTGGGTAGATCCGGCGGCGCCCGACCAATCAACACCGATGAAACGGTCAAAGGGGCCGCTCATGATTGCTCACGGCGCAGTTTCGACCAATAGGTGATACGTTTCTTAACTTCACGCTCAAAGCCGCGATCTTTGGGCTTATAGAAGGTCTGACGGTCAATATCATCCGGGAAATAATTCTGCCCCGAGAAACCATCCTCGGTGTCATGATCATAGGCATAGCCCTCGCCGTAACCAAGTTCATCCATCATCTTTGTCGGTGCATTTAAGATATGCTTTGGCGGCATCAAACTCCCGGTTGCGCTCGCCATTTTCTTGGCCGATTTCCATGCCGTATAAGCCGCATTAGATTTTGGAGCTGTTGCCAAATAAATCACGGCCTGCGCCAGCTGCGTTTCGGCCTCTGGGGGGCCGAGAAATTGCCACGCATCCTTGGCTGCCAGGGCCTGCACCGTCGCATTTGGATCAGCAACGCCAATATCTTCACTGGCAAAGCGCACTAGCCTGCGGATCAAATACATCGGGTCTTCACCGCCTGCAATCATCCGGGCCGTCCAATATAGTGCGGCATCAGGGTCTGATCCTCGGAGTGATTTATGCAAAGCGCTAATCAGATTAAAATGCTCGTCACGGTTTTTGTCATAAGCGGGCGCTTTTTTTTGCAATACCGTCGCTAGGCCGGCAGGGTCTAACACCTCGCCCGCATCTGTCAAATCATCAATGGTCTCAGTGCAGTTCAGTAGATATCGACCATCACCGTCTGCCATAGCCTTTAAGGCCGCACGAGCATCATCGCTGAGCGGAAGTGCGCGTCCCATATCAGTTTCAGCGCGCGATAAAAGCTGCTCTAAGGAGCCATCATCATGCCGGTTCAGCACCATGACTTGCATCCGCGACAAAAGCGCGCCATTCAGCTCAAACGAAGGGTTCTCAGTAGTCGCGCCCACAAGAATAACCGTACCGTTTTCCACATGGGGCAGAAAGCCATCCTGCTGCGCCCGATTAAAGCGGTGGATCTCATCAACGAATAATAGCGTGCCCTGCCCGATCTTACGGCGATCCTCAGCGGCTTTAAAAATACGCTTAAGGTCAGCGACACCGGAAAAAATTGCACTGATCTGTTCGAAATAGAGACCGGACTCTCCCGCCAAAAGCCGGGCGGTGGTCGTCTTTCCTGTGCCGGGAGGCCCCCATAAAACCATTGAAGCGATCTTGCCGGCTGCGACCATTCGGGCAATTGGCCCCTTGTCGCCCAGCAAATGATCTTGCCCAACGATTTCTGATAATTTGGTTGGGCGCAAACGGTCAGCAAGCGGCCTTGGGGAATCGTCACCAAGGCCAGCTGATTCAAACAGATCGATCACAAGGATTTGCCCCTAGTTGGCCGTGCTGCAACGATAGGATCGGTTCGGAACAATCAAGCATTCTTGCAGGGTGCCTCGGCGATTAACGAGATAGCGATATTCGCCCTCCTCATCGCCCAGAGCTCGCACGACATCGCGAACGCTATCAATCTCTCTGCCATTGATCTCAAGAATACGGTCACCCGGATGAACGAATTGGTAGCGAGCAGCAGGCGTCCGACGCTGAAGTTTCAAAACGATCACGCCGGATAGCGTCGGATCAATTTTCAATTCTTCGTTAAAGCGCGGATTGAGGTTGCCAATACTAACCCCTTGGAAGGGATGGCGACCATCTAACTCGGTGACGTTGCGCTCCGGCGACTCTGGAGGCAAGGCAAGCTGAATATCAACCTCCAACAACTGGCCGCGACGCAATATCGAAACCGGTATAACGGCGTTCTCATTTTGTGTGGCAACACGGTAGTTCATACCACCTTCATCAATGATCTCTTTGCCACTGACTGATAAAATCACGTCACCCGTTTGAATGCCGCCTAAGTCAGCGGGGCCATCAGGCCAAACCGCATCAACCAACACGCCGCCGGGACGGTCAAGGCCAAGACTTTCAGCCAAATCAGCATTCACCGACTGGCCTTTCAAGCCAATCCAGGGCCGAGCCAACTCACCTTCGTCTAACGCAGCCCGCAAAACGGAGCGCACCATGTTAGCCGGGATCGCAAAGCCAATACCATTTGACCCGCCCGAGCGGCTATAAATTGCTGAGTTAATTCCAAGCAAATCACCGTCCATTGAAACCAGTGGCCCACCCGAATTACCCGGATTGATCGCTGCATCCGTTTGGATGAAGAATCCCATATCTGAGATGCCTTGCTGGGTGCGTGCGGTGCCAGACACAATGCCGCTGGTCACGGTCTGGCCAACGCCGAACGGATTACCAATGGCAAGAACCAGATCGCCGACTTGAATATCATCACTATCGGCTAGCGAAAGGGTAGTGAACATCTGATCGATAGCGCCTTCAACCTTGAGGATTGCTAGATCTGTTCGAGGGTCCGTTAGAATGACTGTTGCTTCAAACTCCCGGCGGTCAGATAAGACAACAGTAATTTCGTCGGCGCCTTCAACAACATGGTTATTAGTGACGATGATGCCGCTTTCTCTGACAATCACGCCCGAGCCTAGCGATCCTTGCACCCGTTTTCTAGGAGCACCAAAGCCGCGCCTGTCTCCAAAAAACTGCCGGAAAAAGGGATCGTTAAAGAGCGATGATCGCTGCGATTCAACAATTTTACGAGTATAGATATTGACGACAGCCGGAGCCGCGCGCTTCACCAGCGGCGAGTAGGATAGCTTTACCTCCAACTGATTATCAGGCAGCCGGCGGTCCATTTGATTATCGCTCTCGAATCGTCTTATATTCATTGGATCATCGGGCTGTTCGTTCACAACACGGCTATCTTGGGCGCTGGCCTTATTAGCCCCAATCACCATGAAAGATATTGCAGCGATTAATGCTCCCGCTACGATCATTCCCGTAAGCTGTTTCATCAATTCAATACTCCATTCACAACGTATGTTTCGATAGCGCCTATTGGCTACTGCGATCTCAGACTAGAGTTATGGCTTGAAAATAAGGCAAAAAAAGGGGCGATGCGCTCAAAATATACCCTACTTATCTGTCCATACTGCGGACTTCTCTATCCAATTTCTGACACAAACACTTTTAGCAGTCTGATCATTTTTTCGCCCGCTTTAGCGCCTTCGCTCATGGTTTCATCGTGGGTCAACACGGTATCTTCCATCCCAGCGCCGTAATTTGTAATGCCCGATATGCCAACCACCTTCATCCCGCAATGTCTTGCGGCCAAAACCTCGGGGATTGTTGACATACCAACACACCCGGCACCCATTGTACGAAAGCCTTTGATCTCGGCAGGGGTCTCAAAATTGGGGCCCTTAACGCCGATATAAACACCGTTGTGCAGGGCAATGCCCTCGCGCGCAGCACAGTCGTGCATTTTTTCGCGGAGATCCGAGTTCCACGCGTTGCCCATATCAGGGAATCTTGGACCGAACCGCTCATCATTCAGTCCAACCAGCGGATTAACCCCCATCATATTGATATGGTCGGTGATACACATTAAACTGCCAGGCCCGGCTTTAAAATCAAGGCTGCCGGCCGCATTGGTTAGGATGAAAGTCTCAACGCCTAGTGCCCACATGGTGCGTGTTGCAAAGGCTAGCGTTTGCTCAGCGTGGCCCTCATAGGCGTGCGCCCGGCCTTGCAAGCATATGATTGGAACACCGCCAAGCTGACCGATATGCAGGGCCCCGGCGTGGCCGGCGACTGTCGGCTTCGGAAAGCCCGGAAGGTCGCCGTAGCTAATTTTGACAGCGTCCTCTAGCTCCTCAGCTACTTGATTGAGGCCGCTACCCAGCACTAGAGCAATTTTGGGCGGTTCATCTGCCAATTTACTTTTGATAATATCGGCGCAGTTCATGACCTGGTCATACATCACTGTTATCTCCAAAAAGCGCTTCACGGGACAGCAACGTCAGACCTTTTTTCTCCCGGATTTCAGCGGCACTCAAGTCTTTAAGTTCGTGCGGGAAGACAAGCCAGTCATCCGTTTCTTTCATATAAAAGTCAGGCACCATATCGGTCTGATTTTTATTGGGCTTATAATAGACCGTTGCAACACGAATCACATCAGGCGTATTGCGGCGACATCGCAATTTCAGCTCATCAACAATGGCTTTGACTGATTTACCGCTATCGAAAACGTCATCGACAATCAAAAGACTGTCTTCTGCATTAATGTTCGAGATAATATATTCGAGACCGTGTACCCGGACCTCTTTCTGCTGTTGCATACCGATATAGCTGCTGGTTCGGATCGAGATATGGTCAGTATGGATACCGTAATAGTCCATAATTTCCTGAACTGCGATACCAGTCGGCGTTCCGCCGCGCCAAACGCCGACAATAAATTTAGGCGAAAAGCCCTTTTGCATGATCTGTAAACCCAGCTCAAAGCTCATATCAAGCAGTTGATCAGCGGAAATAAAAACTTTCTTTACGTCTGTCACCCTCGTACCCCTTGTCAGTCCAATATGCTTTCTAGTAGATTGTCGTTCGGTAATGTTTACAGTTAAACCAAACATGGGGTTTGGTGCAAGGAGTGGTTATGGCTAGAGCTTTTATTTTAGTACTGGATAGCTTGGGCGTAGGGGCAACACCCGATGCAGATGCTTTCGGCGACGTGGGCGCCGACACCCTTGGTCATATCGCAGAGTGGTGCGCTGACGGGAATGTTGGAGCAGACCGGCCTGTTCCTGGCATACTTGTTATTGAGAATATGCGCCGCTTAGGCCTGGGACGATGTGTTGAGTTGGCGTCCGGTAAGGAAGTTCCAGGTCTTGCCTTTGGTGGGCGGACAACGGGTATTTACGGCATTTGCAAAGAAAAAAGCCGTGGCAAGGATACGCCGAGCGGTCACTGGGAAATGATGGGGCGGCCGGTGGATTTTGATTGGGGCTATTTTAAGCCCGATTATCCAAGTTTCCCCGACGACCTTATCCAGGAGTTATGTGCCAAGACCGGCGTAGCTGGTATTTTGGGCAATAAGGCTGCAAGTGGTACTGAAATCATTGCAGAACTGGGCGAGGAGCACATTAAGACTGGCAAACCGATCTGTTACACTTCATCTGATTCGGTCTTTCAAGTGGCCGCTCATGAAGAACACTTTGGTCTTGATAATCTGATGCGCTTTTGTGAGGAAGCTTACGAGCTTTGCAAGCCATACTCGATTGGTCGCATTATCGCTCGGCCATTTCTTGGATCATCGCCGGACACCTTTAAGCGGACAGGTAATCGCCGTGATCTAGCCATGCCGCCTCACGGCGAAACGCTGTTGGATATCGCCGATGAGAACGACCGCAAAGTGATTGGTATTGGGAAGATTAAAGATATATTTGCGGGCTCCGGCGTGACCAAATCGATCAAGGCCGATGGCTGGAGCGCCCTGTTTGACGCAACACTGGATCAGGCGAGAAAAGCTCCCGACGGCTCGATCGTATTTACAAATTTTGTGGATTTTGATCAAGAATACGGTCACCGCAGAAATACTGGCGGTTATGCAGTCACGCTGGAGCGCTTTGATCTACGCTTGCCCGAATTATACTTGGAAATGCAGCGCGGCGATATTGCGATCATCACTGCTGATCATGGCTGTGACCCCACAGCACCCGGGTCACATCATACCCGCGAGCATATTCCTTTTTTGGCTTTTGGGCCGGGTCTTACGCCCCGCAATATCGGCGTCAGAGAAAGTTTCGCTGATATCGGCCAAACGCTAGCAAAATATTTGGGATTGCCAAAACTAACGCATGGTAGCTCGGCGTTCTAGCATAATTCAAAGCGGTAGCCCCCTGTTGCGGAGGCTACCCTGTTTTTGTTTAAACCCTTAGTGCTGATGCGAAATCACCGAGCCTTCAGGCCGGTCGGCGAGCGGTACCATTAAGTGCACCATCGGCGTATCGCTCCACATAGTGTATGGCCCCGGTATCAATGGCGTGTTTGGCATATCAGCCAACGCAGACCTTGGCATAAGCAGCATTAAATGCGGCGCTTCTTTCACCCAAGTGCCGACCTCCATATCGGTTGCAGCGGGATCATCATTGCTGACCATCCCATCGCCTTGTAGCATGTATGAAAAGCCAATGACATCCGTCGTGAACGTCTCGCCTTTCATCGCCGCTGCAATCCAGTTCTGCCAAACTTGATCATTACACATGGGGTCCATACTACCTGGAACCAACGGCACACCCGGATAACAGGTCCAGCCGTTTGTGCCTTCCCTTATCACACTGCCGTCCATATCGAGCACAGTTGCCTCGCCGGAGATCATCATTGGGGCAGCGCTCATTGCCCGCATGATCTTATCCTCTGCCGCCTCTTCAGCTATGGCGGCGGTTCCCAGCCCAACAGTTCCTATTGCAGTTACTATCTTCCAAAACTTCATTGATCGTCTCCCCTTCTTTAATTTAGAACGCGATCCTATCACAAAAATACAGGGTTATGGGAAATAATTGGTAGCGACTATTCCAAATGAGCGACTAGTTTTTTTCGACAATTACAAACCTGGCGCTATAGTGGTTGCCTTCATAAGGAGAGAGGCTGATGATAACCAGAACGCGCGGCGCAGCAACGATTGTTTTTTCCCTTTCTAGCGGATTGGGGTGCGGCTTGTTTATTATGCTGGCGGCCTTCGCTGAAAGTAATATCTATATCATTCCGCCTGCGTGGATCAGGCTTTTAACGATGGCAGGACTGGTATGCCTTGGGCTATCCCTTATACCGGCGCTCATGCAGCGGGCGAGTTTAATTCGACCCCTTCTTGGCATCCTAATTAGCTTGCCCATCGTCATTTATTGGGCCTGGATCAGGTATGAAAATGGCTTTCCAACGCAGCTCAGTAATGGACTGGGGGCTTTGGTTACAATAGCTGCGATTACCGTGATACTTTTGACCGCCAAAGCATCAATGATAGCTGCAAGTACCCCTGCAAAGCCTTCACACTTGACCTATATTTTTTATAGCGTATATGCGCTTATTAGCGGCAGTGCGCTCATCAATGCTGGGTTTATGATCGCCGGAATTGATCCGGCTGCACTACCTAGGTACATCGCAGCGAGCTTGCTTGCCATGATGGCCCTGAAGGGATTTGTTTGGATGAAGGCTGTCAAAGCTGGTGAGATTCTGCCCGGTGATCCAGTGATCCGACGGCACCGGATTATTTTCAATGGTTGCTTGTTAATTGCCGCTGGCTTGCAGCTGACTGGCTCCCCTTGGGGTAGCCTGATCTTTATGTTGGCGGGTATTGGACTTCACAGAAAACATGATCTAATTGGGAACAGCGCTTAAGCCGCTCCCAAATAATCTGATCTTTTTTATTTTCTTATTGAGTTGAATTTTGAACTCACCGTCGACAACTGCTCTTCGAAGCGCGCTGCTACGTCCAGTATATTCTGTACGCCTTGCGCGGTGCTGCTCGCACCCTCTTGCACCTGAATGATATGCTCAGACACTTGCTGATTACCCGTCGCCGCTTCAGCAGCACTCCGGGCGATTTCGCCTGTCGCTGCGTTCTGCTCCTCAGATGCACTAGCGACGGTGTTAGAAATTTGCCTCAACTCATCAATGATCTTGGAAATTTCAGCAATCGCTTCCACAACAGACTTGGTTTCATTTTGAATACTTCTAATCTGCGCAGTAATTTCCTCTGTCGCACCAGCCGTCTGTGTAGCAAGTGATTTCACTTCGCTAGCAACAACGGCGAATCCCTTGCCAGCTTCACCAGCGCGGGCAGCCTCAATCGTCGCGTTCAATGCAAGCAGGTTGGTTTGATTAGCAATATCATTAATAAGCTGTACGACATCGCCAATTTTTTGGGCGGCGTCTGATAGCTGGTTAACCTTTTGACCAGCTTCCTGTGATCGCTCTGATGCTGAATTAGTGATCTCCGCAGAACGATTGATCTGCTGACTAATCTCTTGCACCGAAGCAATCATTTCCTCGGTCGCAGACGCAACCGAGTGAACATTCACAGTCGCCTCTTCGGTCGCAGCCGCAGCGGAAGCAGCAATTGAACTGTGTTGTTCTGCCGTTGACGAAAATGTCGATGTCTGACTTCGAAGTTCTTGCACTTCGTCATCCAAAGATTTGAAGGCGTCATCAACAACCTGCTCCATCGCAATGTGCTGAGTGATAACTGACCACGTCAAAAGCGCACCAATATAGTCACTGCCATCTACGATCGCACTGACGTTCAACTGGATATTTTCGGGGCCAATTTCAATGCGCGCTGTCCATGGTAGATTCTCTGGATTGGCAAGCAGCTCTCGCTGGTTGCTCAGGTCCTTGTGGAAAACATCAACACATGAACCAACGATCTTCTCAGCTTTAATGGACAGATATTGCTCAAGGTCGCGAAGCGTGGTCAAACTACTCTCGTTCATGTAGTTCACGATCAGCGTCTGAGGATCACACATCATCGCATTGATCGGCATCTTATCGATCATTTGCAGCATTTCCTCTGCTTTTTTCTTGGCAGCCTCGCGCTCTGTTACCAAACTCCATATCAAAACAGCATCTGTATAGACACCGCTGTCGTCGTATAGGGCTTGGATATTTATTTCCAGCTTATCTTCGCCGATTTCAATGATCGAATCGTGAGGCAAATTAGCATCTGACTCCAGAATACCGCGCTGCACAGAGGGCTCTTTGTAGAAAATATCAATACAGCTACCAACGATTTGCTCGGCACGAATCGGTAACAATTCTTCAATCTCTCGAAGCGTATCTAAGCTGGCTTTATTAGCATAATGAATGATCGCAGTGTCTTTGTTGCAAATCATTGTTGGCAAGGGGCTTTCCTCGACCAGCCTTTTATATGTGTCGTCGGCAGACTTTTTTGGAGCATCTGCTGCACGATTTGCACCGGTCGCTGTTGCGCTCGAATTCTTATTAAAGCCAAACATGGTTTTCCCTACTCTAATGAATTTTCCAATCTAGATACCTTTAACGCTGATACATTAACGATCTGCTAATTTTCCCTAAATTTAGGAGGCTTTGAAATTACACATATCTGCGGCAACGGGCTTTCAATCGCCACATCATCTACTTTGCGGGGCAGAGCAGTATATTGTCGGCAAATACCGCGCCGATAAGCAGGGTGTCTTTGATGTGCGAGGCAACCGATGCACCGCTGTATAGCGTTCCGTCATTATAGAAAACATCCGTGGTAACGCCGCTTATAGGGTTGATGCGGCTAGCCATCGAAGCCGAGACGTTTGCTGCATTTTTAGAGTGATACAAAAAGGCCAAGACATCAGGGTGACCGGCGGTCCAAATCTCGCCGCCTTCATCAACCTCTAAATTATCAGCCGCCATGCGCTGAGGGTAATATTGCATGATTTGGAAGCGATTGGCCGACAGGCGCTTATATTCGCCAATACGGCGACGGGTAATTTCGGCGACATATAGTCGCTCCCCGTCGGGTGACATATTGATGCCGTTTGCATAGGCTAAATCATTGATAACCACTTCGCCCTTATTGCCGTCAAACCAGACCACGTTTGAAACGGGCAGTGCCAGAAACTCCTCCAGCGTTCGTTTAAAACCTGAGTAACCATGATCGTTTGTCACATAAAACTGCCGCGGACCAACAGCCACTAAATCGTTGGGCGATGTAATCAAATCATCCGTGATCGACTCCACGTGCGACAGCTGACCATCACTAAAGACATCAAAGACCTCAATAACTTCAGCGCCAGTTGATCGATGGGATACAGCGAACAAGCGCCGCTCCCCGCTATTGCCTCGCCATAGGCTTATTCCGTGAGGGTGAAAATCAATCGGCGCATCCATCGATACCCTTCGTATGCGCTCAGGCGAATCTATCTGAAACATATAGATGCCGTTTGATGGCTGGTTCTTGGGGGACCGCCGATTGTCAGCCGACACAAAAACCTGTCCCGTTAACCCATCGGCCGTGATGTCCTCGGTCCCGGGGGCGACGACAAGACTGCGACACTGATCAGCCAGCTTTGGCTCATAGGTCTCCAACATACCCGTGCCGGTAACCAAAACCCAAGACAGCCGGCCAACCACCAAAATCACAACAATAGAAACTAAGCCCAGAATCAATCGCTTCATAACAATCTCCCTCCCATAATAGTCGACAGCAATCTACCCGGATTTGCAATAGCTTGATTATTTTAATAAAGAAGAGTATATTATTATATATTATTAACTTTAAGGTGTATTGTGAGGTAGCAGATGAAGGCCCTCCAAAAATTAACAATCAGTTGTGTGTTACTCTCAGCACTGGGCGCGCATGCCCATGACGACATAGAGCCTTATGATCGCGATCTATATCGCCACTGGATCGATAGCGACGGAGACTGCGTCAACACGCGCCATGAGGTGTTGATCAACGAAAGCCTAACCATCCCCACAATGGACGATGACGAATGCAAAGTAGCGGCTGGCTTGTGGTTCGACCCCTACACAGGGCGATTCTTTGAAGACCCGACCGAGTTAGATGTTGATCATTTGGTGCCATTAAAGGAAGCCCATGAAAGCGGCGGCCATGCATGGAGCGCTTCAAAACGCCGCGACTATGCCAATGATATGGCTGATGCCGACACTCTGATCGCTGTTTATAAAAGCGCCAATCGATCAAAGGGCGCCCGAGATCCTGCCAATTGGATGCCTGAAAACACGGCTTGGCACTGCGCATATATCAAGCGTTGGTCAGCAGTAAAGGCGAGGTGGAACCTGTCGATGGATGCGGTGGAAGCCCGGTGGATCAGTCGCTACCAATCCAATGTCTGCAAATAATAGCGGTCGACCCGTTTTTACAAACCAGACTCTTCGATCAAATGGCGCGAATAGTTCCCCAACAGATTGGCCATCTGACCGAAGCCAGCGAACGCTTTGTTGCTGGTCTGCCGGTGATAATAGCGATAGTAAATCTGCTGAACAATCACCGCCAGCCGGAACACCCCGTACACATGATAGAAAGCAAATTTGCTCATATCAAATCCCGTCGCCGCCTCGTACCGATCAATGATTTCGCTGCGCGTCATCATGCCTGGCGCAGTGCTTGGCTGCATCCTGGTGGCCAAAATCGCATCCGGATCGCCGGGCTGAATCCAATAGGCCAGCGTGTTACCAAAGTCCATCAATGGGTCACCAATCGCACTGATTTCCCAATCTAATATAGCAGCGATTTTTAGCGGGTCATCGGCGTCCAAAATAACATTATCAAGCCGGTAATCACCGTGGCAGATGGCATGAGCCGTCTCGACTTTCGGCATGGTGTCCTCTAGCCATTTGCGAACGTCGGCAAAGGGCTCCACATCGTCCGTCAGGGCGCGCTCATACCGTTTGTTCCAGCCCATGATTTGGCGTTCAATATAGCCGACAGGATTGCCAAAATCACCGAGGCCTATCACCTTATAGTCAATTTTGTGCAGCGCGATTAACCGGTCAAAAAAGGCTTCACACAGCTGCCTACCATCGCTAGCAGAAAATCCCCAATCAGCAGGAATATCTTTTTCTAGTTTGCGACCAGCCACCTGTTCCATAACATAGAACTCCGCCCCCAGCGGGCTAGCAACATCATCCAAATGAAAATGGCAATTTGGAACCTCTGCGAAGGATGGCTTTAGCGCTTTCATAACTGTATATTCCCGGATCATCGAATGACCCGATTTTGGGCGCGTGCCGAACGGTGGCCGCCGCAGCACAAAAGCCTGATCGCCGTATTTGATACTGTAGGTCAAATTGCTATGGCCACTTGCAAATTGGCTGATAGATGGCGTGCCTTCCAGCCCCTCAATACGCTGCTTCATCACCTGATCAACAATGTTGGGATCTAACTCTTCGCCGAAGCGAACATCGATTGTGCGGTTCATGTCCATATGACTATTCCTTAAATCGCCATCTCTTACCTAAATAGGCTGGCCGGTTGTGGCGATTTGCTGGCGACGAAGCTTTCGCATGCCCCCAATCCAACGATCATAATTTGCTGACTTGGCATTGAAGTAATCCTCGACGATCGGATGAGGCCTGATCATGAACCGGCCCTCTTCCATCTGATCAAACGATCGCCGGGCCATTTCGCTGGCTGACAAAACACCGTCTAACGTCGCCGAGCTTTTTAGGGCCCCTTGCAACATTTTACTTTCGACCGCCTGTGGACATAATACGGCAACCTCAACACCATCATCACCGTGCGCGATTGCCATTGCCTCAGCAAAGCCGAGCGCGGCGTGTTTTGTCGTTGAATAGGCTGCATCACCAATCTGGCTTAACAGTCCAGCGGCCGAGGCTGTAATAATAAAGGCACCGCCGCCGCGCGCCTTATATAATGGCAGAAGCGCCCGTGCAGTCTTCACATGCGAATGCACATTGACCTGCCAGACCAAGTCCCACTGATCTGCCGACTGCGCATAACACTCGAACCCCGGGGCGTCAGCAAACAAGATACCAGCGTTAGAAAACCATGCACCAATTGGCCCAATGTCTTGCTCGATTGTTTCGATAGCGACGGCAGTCGCGGATTCATCCGTCACATCAAGGCGCATGAAGGTACCCCCGATCTCGCTCGCCGCCGCTTTACCCTCGACATCGTTAATATCGGTGATCACCACATGGACTGCGCCTCGAGCCTTAGCCTCTAATGCTAAACCCTTTCCAATACCGCCCGCCCCGCCGGTTACAACGACAACTTTATCTTTGAACTGCATGGAACCTTCCCCGATTTATTTATCACCTTAACGTCCAATGTTCCCCATAATAGGGTCTATGTCAAAGCCTAGTATCAACAAATTTCTTGAAAGATACCCTCATACAAAGTTGACAATATAGCGTGCATGTGTAAACTTTGTAACTAGTCAATCAATCGAGTCGAGATATGAAAACTGATCCCCGATTAGCCCAAGCCTTTGAGGTCTTCTTGCAATATGGATTTCGCAAGACGTCGATGTCCGATATCGCTCGGGAAGTTGGTATTTCGCGCCAAGCCTTATACAAGCAGTATGGCAACAAGCAGGCTCTATTTGAGGCGGTCGCAACCCATACTCAGGGGGTTGCACTGAGGGAAGCTGAAGACGCACTAACCAAATCAGACACGGCGTTGATTATCAGACTAACAAAAGCCTTGGATATCGTCGCGGGCCAATTCATTGAAAAACTTCGCAATTCCTATCATGGTACCGAAATCATCCAGATTGCTGAGGAGGGCGAAGCATCCCGCCAGTGCCAACATGCCTTGCGCGTCATGCTGCAAAAGCATCTGGCCAATGATCCTGAACTACCAAGCAACAAAAGGCTAGATGATCGTATCGACGTGCTTCTTTTCGTCATAAAGGGACTGATCCATGATGCCCGTTCACCAGAAGAATTCAGAGGGGGCATCCAAAAAGCCCTGACAGTACTTTTCACTTAATCATAAGAAATAAGACGACAGCAGGATAATGGTAAAATGACCAAAAAACTCTCAACATCGACGATCGGCCTCCTCATTGGTATCGGCGTATTCGCGGCGGGTTCGTTGCTTGCCGTCACCGCTAGTCCTGATACTGAAGCCACACAGCAAGGTGTGGCCGAAGCACAAGGGGAGCTGGTTGAGGCCTTTGTCGTCACAGAACAAACCGAGGGCTGGTCAATTAAATCGGAGGGACGATTAAAAGCGCAAGACAATCTACAAATTGTGGCAGAGGTGACCGGTAAGGTAACATGGATCGCCCCCCAGATGCTGGCTGGCGGCCGTTTTAACAAGGGCCAGATATTGTTCAAAATCGACCCTGTTACCTATCAAAATGATAAGGCGCGGGCTGCGGCTTCTGTAAAAGCCGCTGAGGCTAACCTAAGCCGCTCTGCGTCCGCCGAAAGCCGGTCCAAGCGACTGTTCAGCCAAGGCAACATATCACAAGCGGCCTTAGATGCGGCAATTGCGGCGCTCGCTGGTGCAGAAGCTGATTTAACGCAGGCAAAAGCGGCCTTAGATACAGCAGCAGAACTGTTAACCAGAACTGAAATTAGGGCGCCCTTCAATGCCATTGTCGTGAGCGAGTCGATTTCGCTTGATAGCTATGTTGGCCCAGGCCAATCGGTAGCCCATTTGATGAGCAGCGACAAAGCGGAAATGGCGATCAGTCTGCAGCCGGACGAAATGGACGCGATCGTCAAGACTTACAAGCAAACAGGGGGAAGACCCCTTGATGTGATTGCACGACCAGGCAGCGGCGCCATCAGTTCGATCAGCCTACCCGGGCAGTTGAAGCGTATTTCGCCCATCGTCGACCGCCAGTCACGGACTGCGACAATCATTGCTGAGTTTAATGATGTCTTCACACAGACTAACAGTGGCCAGGTTTTTGGTGACGATTTCATGCGCGTTGAGATCAAAGTTGTCAGCGATATACCGCTGTGGAAAATTCCCTACGGCTCGATCCGGAAAGGTCGCTTCGTTTGGATTATCGGCGATGATAACCGTATTCGCCCCCAGCCCGTCACTGTCCTCTCAACAGACGGCCAGACTGGCATCATATCGTCGCAGCGGAATCTTTCAGGGAAACGCCTCATGCTAACACTTTTAGCTGAAGAATTAGACGGCAAGGCAGTTCGCCATGCAGCGCACCAGTAGCGCGGGGGTTATAGCTCATGAAAACGATGATCGAGTATTGCCTGTCTAACCGAGTTGCGGCGAATCTTTTCGCCTTCATAATAGTTGTCGCTGGTTTGATTGCTGCGCAAAATCTTAATATTCGTATGTTCCCGCAGATCACTCTGCATAATATCTCCATCAACGTGCCTTATCCGGGCGCCACACCGTCGGAGGTAGAAACGTCAATCATCAAGCCCATTGAGGAACGCTTAGACGGCCTCAAGGGGATTAAGAAAATCACATCCTTGGCAGCGCCGAGTGTCGGCAATATCGTTGTCAAGCTTGATGCTGATGTCTCTATTTCCAAACTAAAGAACGACATTCAGACCGAAATTGATCGCATCACTGTTTTCCCAGCGCGATCAGAGCGACCAGTGATCACCCAGATGGAAGTAAATGAGCTATCTGCTCGGATAATTCTATACGGCGATGTTGCCCCCCTAACACTGAAGAAAGCTGCTGACCGCGTCCGCACCGACATGGCCGATATGGATCAAATATCGCGGGTCGCCATCGACGGTGTGCCAGACTATCTGATAGATATTTCAATCAGCGAGCAATCACTGCAGGCGCTTGGTGTCTCCCTAATGGATGTGGCTGGACGCTTATCCCAGCAGTCGCTCGACCTCTCGGGCGGCAAAATTGAGGAGGACCGTCAAAAGATCTTGATCCGCTCAACGGGTGAACGCCGCTCAGGCGCTGAATTCGAAAATGTTGTGATGGGCGCCAGCAGCACGGGCTCTCCAATTTATTTGGGCGATGTAGCTACGATCAGTGATGGCTTATCAGAATCCCCCATCGGTGCCTTATACAAAGGCAAGGCCGCGTCTTTTATTTCGATTTACCGGGTCGGTGATGAACAGCAATTGGAGCAAGCTGAAAATATCCGGGCCTACATGGCAAATGGCATAACTGGTTCACTTCCCGAAGGTGTTGAGGCCGAATTTTGGCGCGATGAGACTGTGATGATTGAGGAGCGCATCGACCTACTGAGCAGCAATGCCATCATTGGATTAATATTGGTGGGCGTCTTGCTCATGGCGTTTCTTGATCTTCGGATCGCTGCATGGGTGGCGTTTGGCGTTGTCGTTTCCTTTGTCGGGTCCCTTTCATTGATGGCTATATTTGGGATTACGATCAATCAGCTGACCATGTTCGGGTTTATCTTAGCGATTGGTATCGTTGTTGATGATGCGATTGTGGTTGGCGAGAACATCCATTCTGAGCGCAAACTAGGCGGGTCCACAGCTATGGAAGCAGCCCGAAAAGGGGTCTTAAAGGTCTCGGTACCTGTATTGTTTTCTGTGACTACAACAATCGTTGCCTTCATTCCCCTGATTGGACTACCGGGCACGATGGGGCAATTCATTGGGCCGGTCGCTGTCGTTGTGATTTTCGTATTGATGCTATCTCTTCTGGAGAGCTTTTTCATCCTTCCCAGACACTTAGCCCATCTGAGTGATAAGCCCCCAAGCAAATGGAGCCTCAGGCGTGTAGCCGATCCCATTCGCGATCAAGTGGCTTTAAAGCTTCACCGCTTCGTCGATCGTTGGCTAAGACCCAAAATGACCACAGTGATCGCAAACCCGATCCCCGTTCTTTTGGTCGCAGGCGGCCTGTTTATGGCCAGCATGTCGCTGCTCAGCGGCGGCGTTGTTAAGGTCGTATTCTTTCCTGAGGTGGAAGGCGATTATATTATGGTTGATCTGGAGCTGCCAGAATCATCATCGCAGGACCAAACCATTCGCTGGATTGACCATATTGCGGATAGCGCTGTCGAAATCAACAAGACGTTCAATCAAGATGGGGACGCGCTACGGGGGATTTTCCGCACCATTGGCAATTCTCCTGCCCTTGACCAAGGCGTGGCCAAAACGAGCGGCGGTGCGGCAGCCAACAAGGGGTTCCTAGTTGCCCGGATAAAAAGCTCTGCAAAGCGACAGTTCAGTGCCGAGGAATTCGTGGCAGCGTGGCGCGAGAAGGTAGGTGAGATACCCGGCGCTCAAAAACTCACATTCACGGCTGATTTGGTATCGCCCGGCGCACCTGTTTATTTGGAAGTTAGCACACGACTGGCCGAGGATACGCGGCCAGCACTGAAAGCAATGCGCGACGTGCTTGAAAGCACGCCGGGAGTCTACGACATCCGCGACAATCGCTTCAGGACAACTGACGAAGTGCGCGTTTCGATCAAGCCGCTAGCCCTGTCTTACGGCTTAACGCAGCAAGACTTGGCCAGGCAAGTCCGCGCGTCATTTTTTGGCGCCGAAGCTACCCGAGTCCAACGCGACCGTGAGGAAATCCAAGTCCGCGTACGCCTCCCTAGGGATGAACGCTATAACCTAGAGGCGCTCAAATCTCTGCGCATCAAGGTCGGCGATGGATTTATCCCCATCACCAATTTAGCTGACCTGACAATTGAACCAGCCCCAGCAACGATCAATCGCATAGACGGCAGAAAAATATATACCCTTACAGCCGAGGTGGACCGGACCATCACTACCGCTGGTATCGTAACTGATAACATGCTGAATACTGTCGTGCCGGAGCTGGGTGCAAAGTATGACGGTATCAACGTCACGTTATCCGGGGATCAAGAAGAGCAATCCACCGTCGGTCCCGTTATCGGGCGAAATTTTTTGATTGCCTTGTTGGTTATCTTCACGCTGCTAGCCCTTAGTTTCAAATCCTATTCACAGCCTCTTATTGTGATGCTTGCTATTCCGTTTGGCTTCATGGGAGCGATCATCGGTCATGCTGTGATGGGGAAGGAGTTTACCCTGCTCAGCATCTTTGGTGTCATCGGGCTATCTGGCGTGATCATAAACAACTCGTTGATGGTGCTGACCTTTATTAACGAACGCTTAGAGTCCGGTGAGGACGCAGAAACCGCCATCCGCGAAGGAACATTGCAGCGCTTCCGGGCGATCTTACTGACTACGTTGACAACCTTCCTTGGCGTAACCCCCATCATGCTGGAGACCAGCGCGCAGGCGCAGTTTTTGATACCTACAGCCATTGCCCTGGGATTTGGAATTATTATCGGCACCGCCATGCTGATCTTTACGTTGCCCGCTCTAGCTATTCTTCACTACCGGGTTTTTGGTCGCTCGGTGGATGTAGATCAGCTGTTAACCCCTAAGGCATCTGATGGGCAGGCTTAGTGATGACATAACAGCGATTGAACTAGGAGCGCTCAATCAACGGGCGGAGCTTGCCGCCAGTCTCTGCTAACAGCGCCTCCGCCTCTTCGGGACTCGAATTCAGTAGAATGGCGGCAATAGCGGTCTTGGCGCTACCACCACACGCCTGAAGGGCGGCCTCTGATTGGGCTTTGGATGCCTGTGTAGCCTGCATTACAATTCGGATCGCGCGGGCTTCTAATTTTGCATTTGTCGCTTGAACATCAACCATTAAGTTACCGTAACATTTTCCCGCACCGACCATCGCCCCGGTAGAGATCATGTTGAGGATCATTTTCTGTACCGATCCAGCTTTCATACGCGTGGACCCTGTCAGGACCTCTGGGCCCGGAGAGACATCAATCGCGGTATCAGCAATCGCACCGCATTTCGAGACCCTGCTACAGGTAATCGCAGCCGTCTGAGCGCCGATTTCATTTCCATACTCAAGCCCTGCCATGACATAGGGTGTCCGGCCACTGGCGCTGATCCCGACCAGGGTATCACCAGCGGTTAAGCCTATGTCTTTCAGATCAGACACACCCGCGAATCTATCGTCTTCAGCGCCCTCTTTGGCCTCGAACATCGCTTCCAGACCCCCGGCCAATAAACCAACGACAACGCCCGGCTCGGCGCCGAAAGTAGGTGGGCATTCAGCCGCGTCCAACACACCCAGTCTTCCGCTGGTGCCCGCGCCTTGATAGATAATCCTGTGGCCCGATTGGAGGGATTTCGTTGCTGCACCAATGACTGTCGCGATCGGTCCCAAATGCAGCTTGATCGCAAGCGCAACCTTATGATCTTCCCGGTTAATCAGCGCTGCAATGTCGGGCGGCGACAGCTCATCTAGGCGATGACTTTCAAGGTTTGACCCTTCTGTATCTAGCCTGTCCAATTCGCTTAATAAGGTATCTTTATCGCTCATGCTTTGCCCCTTCGACTGCCAACTAGACATACTAGCAGCGCTGCCAGAGTACCGATACATAACTTCCATGGGAAGGCCAGCGTTTTCATTACACCCGGCAGCCCAGAAAAATCAACAAGCCAAGGCTGTTGCGCCAGCGTAACAATAAAGCCTGTGATCAGTGCTGCAATAACCGAAGCATCACTGCCCCGTTTGGTGAATAAGACAGTAAAATAAACCCCTAGCAAGCCACTGTAGGAGAACACCATAACCGACAAGGCGAAATCAAGCAGCGGCATATCGCTGTACCGCTGCCAGTAATAACAAAGCGCTGACATTGCAAAGAGGAGTAATCCAACTGCCAGCATTCCGGCCCTACCTGCTTTCACCTCGGATATGATTTGTCCGGGCCACAAATCCTTTACCAACACGGACGACATGGAATTTAAGCCGCTATTGAGCGTCGACAGCGCTGCCGCAACGACGCCGACAACCACCAGCCCCTTTAGACCCGGTGGTAGCTCGGTTAAAATATAATGCATGAAGACGGTGATTTTCTCGCCCGCAAACTCAGCACCGCCACTGAGCCCAACCGCAGCGCTATAACCCTGCATCAGCTCGGGCTGCTGATAGAATATATGCAGCAATAGCCCAATAATCATGAAGGCGAGCATCACCGGGATAATCAAAAAGATCGACAGATATAGGGCTTTTTGACCGTCTTTTTGGTCCTTGCAGGTCAATAATCGCTGAGTCATATCTTGATCAAGGCCAAACGCCCCAATGTTCAACAACACAAAACCCGTCAAGGCTGCCCAGATCGTGTAGGGTTTGCTAATATCCCACGATGCATCAAAAAGCTGCAATTTATCAGGCCCGTCTGCACCGCCTGATAACACCTCAATGACCTGACTGCCATCAGCCGGAATTTGGTACAGCAGCCAAATGATCACCCCAATAGCAGCACTAACATAGACCAAACATTGCAGGCCATCCGACCAAATGACCGACCGGATCCCGCCGCGGTAAGTTAGAGCGAAAGCGGCGATGGTCAGCAGACCTGATGAGATAATCACACTGGAGGCCGCGACATCAGCAAAAAGGAGCATCGAGACTGCAAGTGCGGCCATATAAAGCCTCGCACCGCTGGCAAAAACTCGACCAATGAAATACATCAATCCGGCGGCTTTCTCAGACTTCACACCAATGTCATCAGATAGCAGTTGATACACTGTCGATACCCCGCGCCGATAGAAGGCCGGAATCAAATAGGTGCTGACAAACAGCGCAGCGATCACGGCGCCGATATTGCTGGACAGATACGTCAGATTGCCTCGGAACCCTTGATCAGGGCCGCCTAGAAAAGTCGCCGCCGACTGGCTGGTGGCCAGAACAGACACCGCCACGACCCACAGATTCATCCCCCTGCCTGCAAGGAAAAAATCGTCGCCACTTGTTTGTGAGCGTCGTGAAACGAACCAGCTTAGCCCCAGCAGCGCTAGGATGTAGACGGCAAAGACAAGCCCGTCCAGGCCTGTGATATCGTTGAAAATCAAAGCTATACCTTCCAAATGATTTGGTGGCGATACAGCCAGTGGAACAAGCCATACAGAAGTCCCAAATACAGGATCGCATAAAATAGCGACGCATTAGTGGCGGAAACCCCAAAGGCTTGAACAAACTCAAACGCTATGCTTTTTATGCTAACGCCGTTGATTTTAATCATTATCACCAAGCGCGCGATCAGCGCCGATATCACAAACAACCCGATAGCGTTGGCGCCGAACACGACCAAGGGATGCGACCAGCGTTTATATCCTTTGACATCCAAGACCCATATCAAAAGCGCCAGCGTTACCACAGCAAATCCGCTGGATAATAAAACATAGGACCCGGTCCATAGCGCTTTATTGATGGGAATCCACTGGCTGATAAATTGCCCAACAACCACTAGGCCAAAGCCCCCGAACAAAAACCCAATGACCTGCGCGCGCTTTGCCGCATCCGATAGCAATAGCCGACCCACCAGTGCACCCGATATCACTGTCGCTGTAGCAGGTAGTGACGTTAATAACCCTTCCGGCTCAACACCGTATGGCAGCGGTGCTGTCTGCCATATATGGCTTGCACCAATGATCTGATAATCCAGCCAAGCCGCTACATTATGCCCAGCGGCCCACATATTATGGAAGATTTCACCCGATGGGTCTGGGTATGCGACAAAATACATCAGCATCTGATAGATCAGCAGTAAAGCAACGGCGTATATCAACTGGCCTCGCCAGCCCAGCCAGATGATCGCAGGTAGCGCAAAAAGATAGACCAGTCCAATCCGCTGCAAAACGCCCATTATCCGCACATTATCTACCCGATCAGACCACCAGTTATAGTCACTTCCGTAAAAGTCATACCAAAAGAGGGCAATAAATAGACCTAGTCCAAACAGCTTCAAAGATCGGACTGCGCCTGCTTTCAACCTATCCAGCTTATCAGTGTTTTGCTGCCTAGCCCCCGATAGCGCAGCAGACACACCGACAATGAATAGGAAAAAGGGAAATATCATATCCGTCGGCGTCCAGCCATGCCACTCAGCATGCTTCAAAGGGGCGTATATATGCGACCAACTGCCGGGGTTATTAACAAGTATCATCGCTGTGATCGCTATCCCGCGAAACACATCAATTGATAATAATCGCTCATTCCCGATTGTATCGTCGCTTTTTGTATCGTCGCTTTTTGCCACGCACCAACTCCCCTTGTTAGATATCCAAGCGCGATGCTGTGCTAGTGTCAATGTCTAATAGAAGACGGTTGCTATTGCTAGCCACCTGCGTTCTGCTAAAGTCCCAAAGACAACAAAGCGGATTAAAGGATCAAACGTGCAGGATTTTATTTTTCAGACGACTCCTAACTTGATCTGTCAAAAAGGTGGGCTATCCAAGCTCCCCGAGTTTTGTGCGGCCCATGATATGAAAAATATTATCATCATCACCGATCAGGGGCTGGTTGATACAGGGATAATCGGGCGGGCTGAGGCCTATTTGAAAGCGGCTGGTGTCACCGTTAGCATCGCCTCTAATATCGAAGCCGACCCTCCTGTCCATGTGGTCAAAGAAGCTGTCGAGAGCGCCAAAGATAATGGGGTAGACGGCATTATCGGGATTGGTGGCGGCAGTTCGATGGACACCGCCAAGTTGGTGGCGCTCCTGTGCTGCTCCGATGAAAAATTGGAGGATATTTACGGTATCGACCAAGTGAAGGGCGAGCGTTTGCCGCTCATCCTAATCCCCACCACCGCCGGCACCGGGTCTGAGGTCACGCCCGTTTCCGTCATCACAACAGGGCCAAAAACAAAGGTCGCTGTTATCTCGACCACCTTGTTGCCTGATGTTGCCCTGCTCGACGCCGAGCTGACCGTGGGATTGCCGCCGCACATCACCGCTGCCACTGGCATTGATGCGATGGTGCACGCCATTGAAAGCTATACCAGCGCGATTAGGAAGAACCCGCTGTCTGACGTATTAGGCAAGGCAGCGCTTGGCCTGCTTTCAAAAAATATCCTAGCTGCCGTACATCACGGCGATCAACTAGAGGCGCGAGAGAACATGCTGCTGGGTGCTTGTATTGCGGGGCAAGCCTTCGCCAATGCGCCTGTCGGCGCGATCCACGCCCTCGCCTATCCGCTGGGGGCGATCTATCACATACCCCATGGCCTAGGGAATTCCTTGGTCATGCCCGGCGTGCTGCGCTTCAATCATAGCGCCGCCGCAGAAATGTACGCTGAACTGTTGCCCCATACGTTCCCAGACATAACCCCCAGCAAAGACCCCGCTGACGCCGCACACCAGTTTATCGATGCAATGGCCTCGCTATCAAAGGCAACGGGCCTGCCTATCCGCCTGCGCGACGCGGGTGTGCCGGAAGATGCGCTACCGGTTCTGGCTGAGGCATCGATGTTACAAGAGCGGCTGATTGTGAATAATCCGCGCCCGGTCACCGAGGCTGATGCGCTCGAAATATACCGCGAAGCATGGTGATTTATGACAGATAAACCAACCCTTGATACCTTTGGATACACACTAGAAATCCCAACCCGCTGGATAGATAATGACGTTTACGGCCATGTGAACAACATCGTTTACTACAGCTGGTTTGATACGGTGGTGAATCGGTTTCTTATGGAAAGAGCTGGTTTAGATTACGAGGTAAGCAAGGTCATTGGTTTGGTGGTTGAGACCCGCTGCACCTATCACGCGGCGGTCAAATTTCCTGAGGTCATAACCGCAGGCTTGAAAGTCAGTAAAATCGGCAACAGCAGCGTAACCTATGCCATTGGCCTTTTTAAAGCAGGCCTGCCGCAGCCAGTCGCCGAGGGGCACTTTGTCCATGTCTATGTGGACAGGGACAGCCGTAAGCCCGTCCCCATCCCAAATACTTATCGATCAGCGATGATGCTTATCAGCTAAATAATGACTTACTGAAAAGCTTGAATGCCCGTCATCGCACGGCCCATGATCAGTGCATGGATATCGTGCGTCCCTTCATAGGTATTGACCGTTTCCAAGTTCAGCATATGACGCATCACATGATATTCTGCCGATATACCGTTACCGCCGTGAATATCCCGCGCCACCCTCGCGATGTTTAACGCTTCGCCGCAATTGTTACGCTTCATCATCGAAATAGTCTCGGGCACATAGTCCCCGTTATCCATCCGGCGACCCAGCTGTAGCGCCCCTTGCAGACCAAGTGCAATGCTGGTTTGCATGTCCGCCAGCTTCTTTTGAACCAGCTGCGTCCCCGCGATTGGCTTTCCAAAGACCACACGGTCCATCGCGTAACTATGCGCCGCTGTCCAGCAAAATTCTGCGGCACCCATCGCGCCCCAGCTAATGCCGTAGCGGGCCTTGTTTAGGCAGCTGAACGGCCCCCGTAGGCCGCTAACTTTTGGCAACAATGCATCCTCAGGGACGATCACGTCTGATAGCGCGATCTCGCCCGTGATGGATGCCCGAAGCGATAGCTTTTCTTTGATCTCAGGCGTGGACACACCGTCCAAGGTGCAATCAACGATGAAGCCACGGATTTTACCGTCCAGCTTAGCCCAGACCACCGCAATATCGGCGATCGGTGAGTTGGTAATCCACATCTTGGCGCCGTTCAACTTGTAGCCGTCCGCCACTTTCTCCGCCCGGGTTCGCATAGCGCCTGGATCTGAACCGCCGTCAGGCTCCGTTAGGCCAAAGCAGCCGATCATCTCACCGGTTGCTAGTTTCGGCAAATAGGCTTTTTTTTGTTCTTCCGATCCAAAGGCTTCAATGGGATACATGACCAGCGATGACTGCACCGACATTGCCGAGCGATAGCCGCTATCAACCCGCTCTACTTCGCGGGCAACTAGGCCGTAAGCCACATGCGATGCACCGACGCCGCCGTATGCTTCATCAACCATGCTACCCAGCAGGCCAAGCGCACCCATCTCCAGCATGATATCGCGGTCGAAAGTGCCGTTCAAATCAGCCTTCATCACCCGAGGCATCAACTTATCTTGGGCATAAGCATGTGCTGTATCACGAATGAAGCGCTCTTCCTCAGATAGCTGACTTTCCATATTAAGCGGGTCTTGCCAGTTGAATGTCATGATCTTAAATCCCTCATATTTACGCGATTGCTTTAGCCGGTAGCCAATACACGTTGTTCATCTATGCCCATACCAAGCAAAATAGGCTGTGTCTTCTGTAAGTTTTGAAAATCTGCTTTGTCGCTCATACCGCGCCAGTTCATCCCGATCAGCGTCTGCGCGACAGGTGCCCCCATTGTGGTGCCGGGGCCAAGCACGATAATTTCGTCGGGCCCAAACTCGCGCACTCCAACTTCGACCGCTTTGGTGAAATCATAGGTGCGATTGATCTGATGGCCAAGGGTATAGTCATAAAGATCGGCAGGATCATAGGCGCGAGGCTCCCAAATCTTTCCGCGACCATCGATCATTGGAAGAATAGCATTCCCAAAGGCACTGGCTGAATTGGCCGGCTGTGCTAGCGCAGGCACATGATCCAGGAGCGGGCTATGGAAAGCCGAATGGTGCCCCAATCTCATTGGAAATCGATCTAATTTTGGCAGTGACTTTTCCGCGAAGGACAACCCTGCATCATCGCCCGCCAGCACAATCATACCGCCGAGATGGATCGAAACATAGAGCGCCATATCATCTCTATCAGTAGCCTCTTGCAGGACAAGTGCAACCAATCCGGTCCGCTCGCCGTCCACCCGCCAATCATCGTCAACTAGCGGATAAACGATCTGCGAACCCGTGCCCTTTTCTTGCATCAGGTTGCCCATTTGATGAACCAGATTACCGCCACCTTCAAGGCTGAGGGCCCCAGCGCAGGCCAAGCTGAGATACCAACCCATGCTATTACCTGTCACTGCAACAATATCATATCTTTCCCGGTCAATCGCTTGAAAGTCCGCCAAGGCACAGGCGTATATCAGCAAGGACGCATTATCACCGCGCATATGAAGGCCGGACTTGAAAGCTTCCGCTCCATCCAGCTCATTGATTGTTGGCTGGCCAGCCTGTCGGCGCATCGCATCCAGCGATGTAATGAAATCCAAATCGCTATTCAGTGCGCCCTCCGTGCGATGATAGCGCGCTAAATAACCCAGCTCGCTGGAATTATAGGTACCGCGACCAGGGCAAACGACTAATGCCTTCTTCTTCATTTTGACACCCCGCAAACATCCAGCGCAGCGGCCGTAATGCTATCTGCTGACGGCATGGTTAAATTGGCGGCAGTGCCCAGCGCGATAAAGCTATCCTCCGCAGTTTCGCGTTTAATCGGCTTATCGATATTATGCTCCAGCATAACGGCCATCAACTGTTCGCCAAGCGACCCACTGCGTCTGCATTCATCGACGATCAAGATATGCTTGGCTTTCTTAGCAGCCTTAACAATGGCATCTTCATTCAGTGGCTGCAGCCAGCGCAGATCCATGACGGTCGCATTGATTTGATGCTCACCCAACAGGCGTTTAGCGGCTTGACGAGACAAATAGTGCCCGTTGCCGTAACTGATGATCAAAAGATCACCGCCGCCCCCGTGCATTCCCGGCTCACCAAGCATGATATCTTTCGCTTCAGCGGGGGCTTTATAAGGCGCCAGCCATCCCTTATCACCGTCCCCGTGCAGATCTGTCATTGGATAAAGCGCAATGGGTTCAACAAAAACCACAACCCGGCCGTCGCTGTGGGCTAACCGGACACATTCCCTTAGCATCGGCCCAGCATCCTCGGGCGCCGATGGACAGGCAACAACGATGCCCGGAATATCGCGCAGCACGTTCAGGCTGTTATCATTGTGAAAATGACCGCCGAAGCCCTTTTGATAACCAAGCCCCGCAATCCGCACAACCATCGGATTTTGATATTGCTTATTGGAGAAGAAAGACAGCGTCGCCGCCTCGCCTCTAATTTGATCTTCTGCGTTATGCAGATACGCTAGGAACTGAATTTCTGGAATAGGCACAAAGCCATTCTGCGCCATACCAATGGCATTTCCCAATATTGTTTGCTCATCAAGCAGTGTATCAAAAACCCGCGCGTGGCCGTATTTATCAAGCAGGCCCTGCGTGACGCCGTAAACCCCGCCCTTCCGAGCGACGTCCTCACCAAAGACAGCAACACCTTCATATTGCAGCATCAGGTCTGCCAGCGCGTAATTGATATGTTTCGCTAGCGGCTGCGGCTTTTTCAGACCCGCTTGGTCTTTGACAAAACACTGATCCCGGACTTGCTTGCTGGGCAACTCAGGTGCTGGGCGCAAATCGGTGTCGGGAATGATCGATTCCATCACTGCGGATGCTGTTTCCAGTTTCGGTCTGGCTAAGGCTTCCTCAGCAACCCGGTCAACCCGCTCTCGCATTGCGTCGTAGCGAGCAACAAGCTCTTCGCCGCTGACACCCGTCTGGTCCATCAATATACGCGCTGTATGCAGCAGCGGGTCATTCGCCTCAGCGGCCTCAATGATGTTCGTCTTGGTATAATTCGCTTCAATATCGGCGCCAGCGTGGCCTAGTAATCGCACCGTTTGCATATGCAAAAATACCGGCCTACGGTGTGTCCGAGCATAGTCAACAGCGGCCTGTGCGCCGCGCCAAGCATCATTAATGTCACGGCCATCACAGCTGATATAATGCAGACCCGGCTTGTTCCGCGCATTGTTTTCAACCCATCCTTTTGGCGTCCGCACCGATATGCCAATGCCATTATCCTCGCAGATAAAAACAATCGGCATTGGTGATCTCTGATACGCCGCCCAAGCAGCCGCGTTAAGCGCGCCCTGCGCCGTGGAATGATTGAAAGAAGCGTCACCGAATGAGCATAAGACAATCGCATCATCGGGCATCTTTCGGTCCTGCAAATTCAGTCTTTTCGCTAGAGCTAGTGAATGCGCGGCGCCAACGGCCTTTGGTAAATGGGAGGCAATCGTGCTGGTCTGCGGCGGTACCATTGTCTCAGCACAGCCAAGCACCTTGTGGCGACCACCAGAAATCTGGTCCTCGCTCGACACCGCAAAGGAAAGCAGCATGTCATATAATGGGGTCAGGCCCGGTGTTTGCTTGCGACGCTGGATTAAAAACGCACCATCACGGTAATGCAAAAACGCCATATCCGTTTGCCGGGTAGCCATTGCCAGCGCAGCTAAGCCCTCGTGGCCGGATGATCCGATGGAATAAAAAGTTTTACCCTTGGTGCGGCGCGCAAGATAATCTAAGTGACGCGACATGATCTGCGAATCAAACAGATCAAATAATTGGTGATTTTTTAAACCAATATTATCTTCTGATAAGATGAGTGATGACGGCAGATCGCTCGCGGCAACGCGGTCCTTAAATGCCTGATCAATGATTTTGACGCGGTCAAACATACTATAAAGCTCAGCCTCCCAACCGGACGACCTTCCCAGTCGTCTTTATTGTATCCCTCATACCGGACCTGACTAGAGTTGGAAAGAAAAACCATTGGACTATCGGCACAATATCGCCACAACTTATTATAGTTGCATCTTAGTCTTGCCGGATTGTTAGCTGTATATATACTCCATAGCGATTGTTATTGCCGCGCATGGGAATGTGCAGCCTTCATATGAAAGATACACCATGCAGCACGCCTTCAAAAATCTCGCAGCACCCTTTTTTATAGCAGTAGCTTTGCTGCTAGCAGGCAGTGATGCGGGCGCGGTCCAGGAACAGCACCGGGGCCAAGCCCCCATACTAGCCCCCAAACTTGCACCCAAATTGACACCCGAATTGGTAACCGAAAGGTCGCAGGTTAATCAAGCAACCGAAGGCTTGATGGTCGACCCTGATTACCAGTTGCCCGATCTTGAGGACCAGTGGCTACAGTTTATCAGTGAGTTGAAGGACCTCAAAGTTCGGATCGACGAAATTGATCGACTTGTTAAAGATGATGATGGCCGTTTGGGCGACCGATTAAAGCTGGACATCTCTGAGGCAAGAATGGAGCAAGCAACCGCGAAAGACAGGCTTACATTTCTCGCCACTTATCAAAATGACCCTAAAAGCTGGATTCGTTTTAGGTGGGAGAATATGGGTAGCTGGGTACCCTACCATGTCCTCGGCTGGGCGATGATTCAACAGGCTGACAATGCGGTGAAACGCGAAGGCTATGTCCTGATGGCGCAAACCTATTTTGAGCGGCATGATTTATATAGCGCGATCAATATTGCTAAGCTGGGCATTGATCGTAAACTGGCGAACAAGGCTCTTATCCGCGACTATACGATGTTTTTGGAGCTCGCGACCCTGCGCGCCAGTGACCCCGTCTATAACCTTCAAGGCGCCACGCCCAGCGTGTGTTTCAGTTTTGCCCGCCCCCTTAAATCAGAGCAGCCTTTGCCACTAGATGACTATATTCGTACATCAACGGGACAAAAGCTAGCGGGGTCGATTCAGGGTAATAATTTATGCTTGAACGGATTATCGTACGGCGATGAAATGACGGTAACCCTGCGGCGCGGCCTGACCGCTATGAACGGGGCAATTCTAGCACAGGCCAGCGAGCGGGCGATCTTAATCGCTGACCGTGACCCAGGCGCGCGCTTCAACGCGACCAAATGGATCGCACCGATCAACGGTGACGAGACGGTTGCAATCCACACGATTAATTTGGACAAGGCGGTTCTGAAACTGTTCCGTATTGGTGAACGGGGAACAAGGGCGGCCATGAACGAAGGCCTGTTTAGGGCCAGTGCTGAGCAATACATTGCCAATCAATTGAAAAACATGCTTGGCGAGAGCGTTTGGTCTGGCGAAGTAGATATCCAGTCCATAGCCAACAGCGAAGTCACTACATTGATCCCCGTTCGTTCCATGACCGACACATTAGAGCCGGGGCTTTATGTATTGCAAGCAGACTGGGAAGTCGACGATGATCAAGTCTCGGGCTTCAAATGGGCCTCGAACGAAAGGCCCTTGCAGTGGTTGCTTTTCAGCGACACGGGGCTTACCGTTATTCGCGGTAATGACGGTCTGACAGTCAGCGCCCGATCCTTATCCAGCGCCAAACCAAGGCGCAACGTGTCCTTGTCACTGATCGCCGAAAATAATGAGATTTTAGGAACCACGAAGACTGATCGTAAAGGCATGGCCACGCTTGACGTCGGCTTATTGCGCGGTGAAGGCGGTAATCGCCCCAGTCATCTGATCGCCACTGCGGACGATTATGATTATAGCTTGTTGCGTCTAGGCGGCGATGCGCTGGATTTATCGGATTTCAACATATCAGGGCGCCAGCCCAATAAGGACGGCGACTTATATCTATTCACTGAGCGCCCTGTATACCGGGCGGGAGAGACAGTCTTTTTGACCGGGTTCCTGCGCGATCTGCAGGCCAAAGCTATTGCAAACAAGAAGCTGACGGTAAAATTGTTGCGACCTGACCAATCTGAAGACCAATCGATCAACTTGGCCGGCGATGATTTAGGCGGCTACGGGCATCCCTTTAAGCTGAATAAAGACGCCCGCACGGGTCGCTGGACAATACGGGTCTATTATACCGGGTCCGATACTCCGCTAGGATTTGCAAGCTTTCAAGTGCAAGATTTTGTTCCGCTTCGGCTTAAGTCAGAGATAACAGCATCAGACGACATCATGGCCCAAGGCGACGACGTGCGGTTAACGCTACAGAGTGACTTTTTGTACGGTGCACCCGCTGCTGGCCTAAACAGCCATATCAATGCATCGCTGACTGTTAATAGAACGCCTTTTAAAGACTATTCAGCATTCGCTTTTGGGCTAGTGGACGATAGCTTTAACGGCAGCCATATTTTCAAACATGAGGATAGATTATCCGAAACAGGCAGCCGCAGCGAAACCTTTGTTATTAACGAGATAATCACTACCAGCGTGCCCCTTGCGGTGAATGTGACCGCGACCACCTTCGATATTGGCGGGCGCCCGGCGTACGCCAGACTGACAATTCCATTCCGCCATGAAGATGTTACTGTAGGCACTCGCATTGACGAAATATCTGATCGAGGCGTAGAAAAACTTGCAAGCGCTGAGGTTGTCGCCTTGGACCAACGCGGAGAACCCGTTGCTGATCGCGCGGTAACCGTTCGCTGGATCAAAGAAAATTATACCTGGCAGTGGTACCAAACCGACTATCGCTGGCAAAGCAAAGCGATCATTCAAGACGAGCAAGTCGCCGAGGTGAAAGGGATAACGGACACCGATGGCTTGCTGAAGCTAGAGCGCGCGCTGCCAAGCGGTGCATGGCGTATCGAAGTATCAGACAATGATGGGACTTCAATGGCCAGTCACCGTTTCCATGTGGGCTGGTGGTCATGGAATCGCCGCGCCAACGAGCCGGATCAATTGACGTTAAAGCTAGACCAAACAGACCTAGCAAGCGGCGATACGCTGAGGGGCAATTTAGAAGCACCATTTGACGGCGAAGCTACCATCATGGTGGTATCAGACCGGGTGCACTATGTGACGACAGCTTCCGTCAAAGAGGGCATTGCTGACTTTAAAATTAAAACCGATAAGTCATGGGGCACTGGTGCATGGTTGATGGCAACTGCATTCCGGCCCATTGGTGATAATCCAGCGGCTGAAAGCCACCTGCCTGTTCGTGCCACCGGTTTTGCATGGTTTAATCATGGAAAAGCCGAGCGAACTTTAAGTGTTGAGATTGACGCGCCCGAGAGCATGTTGCCGCGTCAATCTGTCGAGATACCCGTTAAAATAACCGGTATCAAATCCGGTGAAAAAGCTCGGGTGACGATGCTAGCGGTGGACGAAGGCATCCTGCGACTAACACCATTTAATAACCCGTCGCTTAGCAACCATTATCTATCAAAGCGGGGATTAGGCGTGAGCGTTCATGATCTTTATGGCCGCTTAATGCTGAGTGAAATAGGCACTCGTGGCACCGTTCGAAGTGGTGGTGATAGGACTGAGATGCGCATGGCCGTCAGCGCAGATAGAACTGCTGATAATAAAAGGGGCCTAACGACCCGTGCGCGGCGCGCTGTTTCGCTAGTTTCCCGTGATATATTAGTGGGCGATGACGGATTGGCTATGGTGCCCATGGAGCTTCCCGATTTCGTCGGACAATTGCGTCTGATGGCCGTGGTGGCAAGCGTCGATCAAATGGGCGAGGACGCGGAGCCGTTAATTGTCCGTGACCCGATCGCTAGTGACTTTATTTTGCCGCGCTTTATGGCTCCCGGTGATACGGCAATGCCGATGATCAGCCTTACAAACCTCTCTGGGAAGGCTCAAAATCTGTCAGTGGCTCTAACAGCAGCGGGCGGCGTTAGTGCTGCAGTTCAAGGCAATCCAGTGATCACCCTTAAGGACGGTGAGCGAGCTGATATTCCGGTCCTTTTGGCCGCAAAGACTATTGGTGTCAGTGATTTTACATTGACGATCACTGGCGGCACTCAGCCGATCACTCGGACTTGGCAGATGCAAGTGAGACCAGCCTACGGCTATACAACTGTCTCTGCTGGCCGCATGCTTGAAGCTGCTGAAACGCTGACACTTTCGCCAGACGGTACTTTAAACGATGCCTCAATGTTTGCGCCGGGTACCTCGTTCAGCCGCGCAGTGATATCAAATGCGCCGAACCTAAATGCCGGCGAAATGCTTGAAAACCTGCGGGTATATCCATATCGCTGTACCGAGCAGACGGTGTCAACAGCGCTACCCATGCTGTTGAGTGACCAGTTGAAAGCCGCTGGTTTGTCTGATGACAGTACGGCTGCTTTCAACGGATCCATTGATCAGGCCATTGCGCGTATTTTAATGCGCCAAACCACGCGCGGTAATTTTGGTCTATGGCGGGCTTATGGATACAGCAACGACTGGGCAAGCTTGTATGCAATCGACTTTCTGTTACGTGCCAAGGTGCGAGGCTTTTATGTACCAGACGGTGCCATTGCGCGCAGCATAGACTGGATCAGAAGCTTCCGTCCTAGCGACGCTAACCACGGCCTTTATAGCTATAGCCGCTATATCTTAGCGACCGCGGGTGAGGCTAATCGCGGTGACGTTAGGCATTATGCTTCAACGGCAACTAGGAAGGCGGCTAAACCGCTGGCGGACGCTCATTTGGGAGCAGCTTTGGCCCTTGTGGGGGAAACCAAGCTCGCGAAAGATCGCTTTAATCTGGCCTTATCAACACGGTACCTATATCGGCCTAACCCTCTCTATTATGATTACGGTAGCCCAATCCGTGACCGGGCGGCGACGATCGCATTACTAGCTGAGTCTGGAATTGCCGATGACCTTCTCTATGAGGCGGGCGAAGCACTTGAGACAATGGTAGCCGAAGAGCGCTATTTTAATACCCAAACCCGGTCGTGGTTGATCCGCGCTGCGGCGGCCTTGTCGACTGGCGAGACCTTAAAACTTGAGATCGATGGCAAGCCTATTGCTGATTTAAAGGCAAGTTGGGCGCTGGATGTCGCAGAGCCGACCACGATTCAAAACCTAGGCGAGGCCGTTCGTTTGACAGAAACGCTTCGGGGCAGCCCAAAAGACGCACCCGCGCCTATGCAGAACGGCGCCACGATCAATCGCCAATATCTGAGCCTAGTGGGCAAGCCCATTGATCCGGCAAGCATTCAGCAAAATGATCGCTTCATCGTGCTCATTACCGGTCAGCTGGAGCGCGCAGGGACTGAAGCTAGCTTAGTTCTGGATATGCTACCAGCCGGTCTCGAAATTGAGAATGCTCTGGTCGGCGGCGAAAGCCAGCTAACATCCTATAAATTCCTGCCCGAACTGACGCCCCCAATGTACAGCTCTGAGCTGGATGATCGCTATTTTGCCGTTATGGATAATAGGCAGCCCAGAAAATTCGCTTTCGCCTATATGGTTCGCGCCATTACGCCAGGGCAGTATACGATGGCTCCTGCCCTTATTGAGGATATGTATTCTCCGCAGTATAAAGCGATTGGTAAAGCTGGCACTGTCACCATTGCGCCCGCCAAATAATCGGTGAAGTGGCCCCGATATCATAAAGCGCTGCGGCGGCTTGTCATTGCCAGTCTGGCGACCGCTGCCGCTGCTGTTATTGGCCTTCAAGGCTGGTATGCGTGGTATGCTCATCACTATCCACTGGATATGTCGCGCTTCGAGGACCGGGGAAAGATCGTCTTGGACCGGGACGGTGAATTGCTTCATATGTTTGCAGCAAAGGATGGCAGTTTCCGGGTGATTGCAGAGCCATCAAACATCGACCCTAAGTTTTTAAGGACCTTAATTGCGTACGAGGACCAGCGCTTTTACAGCCACAACGGCGTTGATTATTTGTCGCTCATCCGGGCTGTTTTTCAAGGAATCCGGCACCGCGAGATCATCTCAGGTGGGTCAACTCTGACGATGCAGGTGGCCAGACTGCTGGAGCCAAGGCCGCGCACGTGGCAGTCCAAAATGATTGAGATGGCGCGCGCCTCTCAGCTTGAAGCAAACTACAGTAAGGATGAAATTTTAAGCCTTTATTTGACGCTTGCCCCCTATGGCGGCGCCTATGAAGGCATCCGCACCGCCAGCTGGCACCTGTTTGGCCGGGAGCCAGCGGATTTAACGTGGGGTGAAGCAGCATTGTTGGCTGTTTTACCACAAAGTCCGTCACGCTACCGCCCGGATCGCTTCCCGGAACGCGCGGCGCGTGCCCGCGACAAAGTTCTTCGTCGCGTTCAGCCAATATTGGGTATTTCAGACGGTGACCTAACAGCCAATAGCGGTGCCGACATTCGGCTAGCCAAGCGGACAGATACCGATATCGTTAAGCAATCAGCCTTGCATCTAGCCTTCAAACTAGCAGGCGTCGCAGCCCCGAATGATACGCTTCGCAGCTCCTTGGACCGCCAAAAGCAGGCAGCAGCGGCCTCGGTCATCAAAGCTGCGTCTGAGCGCCTGGACTCTGGCATGTCCGCTGCGGCCATCATCGTCGATAGCTGGACGGGTGAGACACTCAGTTATATCGGATCACCCAATTATTTTGACACCGAACGGGCTGGGCCTGTTGATATGGCTTCGGCCATTCGCTCGCCCGGGTCAACACTGAAGCCATTCATATATGGGATCGGTATGGACGACGGCATCTTGCATCCGCTGACACTGATCAATGATATAAAGACACGCTTTGGTGATTACGCGCCGGTCAACTTTCGCGACACCTTTCACGGCGAGGTCACCCTTCAGTATGCCTTGCAAAAATCACTGAATATTCCGGCGGTAAAGGTGTTGGATAAAATCGGCCCCGGACGCTTTGTTGGGGAGCTTCATCACCGAGGCATTGATCTACAATTACCCGGTGATGAGCCCGCTGGCCTCCCCATTGCCCTTGGTGGTGCGGGGATTTCACTGGAAGATCTGATGCGACTTTATAGCGCGGTTGCCAGTGACGGCTATGTCCGAGATTCCCAGTACTTTCTTGCCGGAAACGACGATCAGGAAACTGATGGGCTTCCTTTAATCAGTGATAAAACACGACAATATTTAGTGAAAATGCTGCAAGGTGTTAGCCCGCCTGATGATTTGCTACCTGCAACAGCTCGAAAAGGGGGACGTAAAATCGCCTTTAAGACCGGCACAAGCTGGGGCTTTCGTGACGCCTGGGCTATTGGCTTTGATGAGCGCTGGGTCGTCGGTGTATGGGTCGGCCGGGCCAGCGGTCAGCCTGCAAACGGTCATTTTGGCGCGCGAACTGCTGCACCGATATTGTTTGATCTTTTCGATAGCCTGCCCCGCTCAATTGGGCGCCGCGCCCGGATGGAGTCAGCACAGCTGGTATGGCAGCGTGATCTTCTCCCCAAAACCCAGCGTCATTTTGATAAGCCCACGCTATTAAAGATGGCCAAGTTGGGTAGCCCGCCCGAAATTCGTTTTCCCATTGATGGCAGTTTGGTCAAGATATCTGGCAAAGTCCCCAAGGTTTTCATTGAAACCGCGGGCGGCACGGGTGATTTAACCCTGCTGATTAACGACGTACCGATCCAGATAATACCCAGGCGTGGCTCATCCTGGTGGGAGCCAAATGGAAAAGGTTTCCATAAACTGAGTGTCGTTGACGAAGCTGGCTTGACCAGTAGCGTCAATATTCGCATTGATTAAGTATCAGACCTTACGACGAGACGAGGATATCAAGGGTCAGTACGCATCGGCGCCCTGCGATCAAGTCCACGGCTGTAATCTGTAATAACGACTTGCCCTTGATGACGATATTATGATCCGCCTAAAAGCGGACTAGTTCTGGCCCGTACCGGGTTTCATAAAACGGCGAAAGATTATCGAACCTCTTCTAGCATTGCTCCAAGTTTTTTCAGGCTGGCCTTGTTGGGAGTGCGCGACTCTGCTTCGGCCAGAATCTTGGCGGCTATATCAAACTGACCATCCTTGATCAACAGGTGGGTCAAATATTCAAAAGCTGGCAATGCTGGCCTCGGCGGCCCAAATCCGAAGGGTCGATTTCGCTGTTGATCCGCCGCCTCGGTCATAAGGGCGATGGCGTCCTTGTATTGACCGGCGCTGGCCAGAATTCTGGCTTCAATCTCGGCATCCATAGCACCCGTCAGCCGTTTCACAATATCCGGCAAAACAAACTTGCTATCCTTTGCCGTTGCTCCCTCAAGCAACATTGCCCGTCTGGCAAAATGCCCGGATGCCTCTTCCATATCTCCTTGCATGACCGCAGCAAGCCGCGAGACTGTAGCATCGATATACGCCATCGGTGGATTGCCCTCAACGGCCGCATGCATGTCGGCCACAGGTCCATTCCAGTCACCCGTGTCGTAAAGGTACAGTTCCTTCATCCAGGCGTAATAGATATTGGTTTGTTGATGGTTCTTGCCGGCACCAGAGGCAATCTCGTAACATGCATCCATAATCTTTTTTGCCTCGGGCACATTGCCAACCTGCAAGTATCCATACATCAGCCAACTGCTGTAATGACCACAATGGGGCATAACTTCACGCCCCTCGCCACGGGCCAGTGCATAGGCTTTGATGTTGGCGCGGATCACATCTTCCCACATACCCATAGCCAGATAGATATGAGTAGTCATATGTTGGGCGTGGGCGGCATTTGGTGCAACGTCCTCATACTGGTATGCGGCACGCAGACCCAGCGGAGCATGCACCGGGTCATCCGTTGCGTGAATAAGATAGTGCAACACCGCAGGATGGGTTTTGTAGGTCTCGAAAAAACCACTCATGATGGCGGCAGACCGCATATAAAGAGAGAACTCGCGGCCTTCATGGGCGCTTCCCATGATGGACAGGGCGTATTGTGACGCGACCTCAACATTATGGGGGTGCTTTTTGAATAGCGCCGCCATAAAGGCAAGATACGCATCGTCATTATCTTCCTTGTTTCCCGCGCCAAAAAGAATGTGCGCGGCGCTCAAAAGGTCTCTCTCTAGTCCCTCGGGCGCCTTGGCAATCCGCTCTTCGGCTGTGGGGCCCAGCTTCGCCAAAGCGGCAAGAGCCTTGTCCTTATCCTGATCTTTCCAGATGGCATGATTGAAGGTCATTGCCTCTCCCCAATATGCCAAAGCAAAATCAGGGTCTGCGGCCTGGGCTGCCCGAAAGAGAACAGCTGCGTCCCTATACTGAAAATTATGTAATTGAGCGAGACCCCGCAGAAAGGGCACCTGAGCCTCTTTATTCCCACTATTGGCCAATTCCACATGGCCAACGTCAGACTGAAGATTGACTGCTGCTACTGGCACGCCGCTTGCGAAGAATATCAACAGTGCGATTACCGATACAAACTGTTTCATAATAGCCCCTCCCCTGAGAATTTATAGCTTCATCGTATAGGAATTCTAGTCTTTTGCAAATATGATGGTTCGCATTGAATTATGGATCAGATTGGCCGGCTAAAGCTGCTCAGGAACGCTTTTCAGGTGAGGGCCGTATGATGATTTAGGGGTAGCTGCGGGAAGAGGGACTGACCGCACCAGTGCTATAGGCTAAGCCTTGAAATATATAGTGAAATTAAGAAAAGTGGCGGGGACGACCGATTAGAAATCCCCGACCCAAAAAGCCCGCTATAACTTATCGATATCTATGAACTTGCCAATAGCAAGGGGATGCCTGCTGTTAATTGCAAATAATATAGCTTGGGACTCGTAGCTTAGAAATCAATCAAGATTCGCGGAGGGCTCGCTCAAAAGTTCGAGAGACGGGCTGGAGCAAATAGTCCAAAAGCGTCCTGTCATTAGTTTTTAAATATACTTCTGCAGGCATGCCCGGCGTCAACTCTACGTCGGCCACCTGATTTTCCAAGTCCTCTTTGTCCACTCTTATCTTCGCGAGGAAGAAACTCTCGTTGCTTTGAGAATCTGTCATAATATCCGCCGAAACATGGATCAATGTGCCGTTGATGCGGTGCATATAACGCTGTACATAGGATGGGAATATCACCTGCGCTGCCATGCCTTCGATCAATTCATCAATATCTTGAGGTCTTACATGTGCAGCAATGATAAGCTCGTCTTCATCAGGAACAATTTCCAAGATAGGCTCGCCCGGTCTTAGGACGCCGCCAACGGTGGAAAACGTAAGATTCAGAACTACGCCGTCCGTTGGTGCTACGATTGATGTTCTGTTCAATTCGTCAACGCTCTCCCAGTATATTTTCTCTATGCTTGTGCGCTCTGACTGGGTGGAAGAGATAAGTCCGTCGACTTCTTCCAATTGAGTCGTTTTCAGGCCTATAATTCTCAGCTCAGTTTCACTAATAGCCTCATTACTCCGGGCGACAGTTGCGATGAGTTCCCCTTCTTCGGCAATCAGACCCGCTTCGGTACGCTGCAGAGCCAGAAGCCGTGGGCGACGATCAAAGCCTTGCTCCAGAAGCTGACTAACCGTGCCAACTTCCTCTTGAATTAGGCGCAACTGCTCGCGGGTTCCTTCAATTTGCATTTGAATACCACCGATTTGCTGATTTAACTGATCGATGCGTTTTGTCAGTATATTACGGCTACTATTAATATTGTTGCGCCTAGTTTCCAGCTGATTGATCTGCTGGCTTACAATCGCCTGCACATCCGGATCGGATTGATCTTCTAATAGCGGATGATCAAATACAATTTCAACCGATCCTTCACGCTCCGCGCGCAGTCGGGCCTCTCTAGCTGCTAGCGACCGAACGCGATTTTCAAGGTCTTCTACCCGCGCCAAAACTCTAACGCCGTCCAAAACAATCAGAACGTCGCCAGCCTTGACGCGGTCGCCGTCTTGGACCCGAATATCACTGATGATACCGCCTTCAAGGTGCTGTATCGTTTTCCGGCTTCCCTCGACCTCTACAACACCACTTGCAATCACTGCCCCAGAGAGCGATGCCGTGGAAGACCAAATCATGATCGCAGTTATAAACACCGCAATTACCGACATGCCAAAAAAAGTGACACTTTTTATCTCGGTCGACAATACCGCCTCAGCAGGTTCGTTAGCTGATTGATCTTTTGTTGCTGGAGTACTCATTTAACTGTTTTCCCCTGACGATTGATTTGATGACCCTAAGCTGGGAACGGGTCCCTTGGTCTCCTCGCCCTCTTCGACGATATTTACCTGCTTAAAGCGCAGTTTCGACAAGATGTCATCTCTATCGCCGAATAATTTCACACTACCCTCTTGCAGGACCAAGACCTTATCGACCGGTCTCAGGAGGCGCATTTGATGAGTAACAAGAACAATCGTCGCACCCCAGGCTCTTGCGGTTGCGATCGCTTTTATCAGGGCCTCCTCGCCGTCCGTATCCAAATTCGAATTTGGCTCATCCAAAACGATCAACTTCGGCCTTCCATACAGCGCTCTAGCCAAGCCGATCCGTTGCCGCTGACCACCAGACAAATGCAGTTTTCCATCACCAATCTCTGTATCATAGCCATTTTCCAGATGAAGAACCATGTCATGCACGTTCGCCATCTTAGCTGCCTCCTGAACCTTCACAGGATCAGGGTTAGCATCCAGCCGAGCAATATTTTCGGCGATTGTCGTCGAGAAAAGCTCCACGTCTTGCGGTAAATACCCAACGTATTTGCCCAACTCCTCGCTATCCCAAGCAAAGACATCAACACTATCCAGTCGCGCGTGACCATCATTCGGCTGCAGTGTACCAACCAGCATTTTACACAGTGTTGTTTTTCCTGCCGACGATGGGCCTAAAATACCCAATACTGTGCCAGGCTCTAGGCTAAAGCTAACCCGGTTAAGCACTGGCTTTTTGTGCCCACGCGGAATAAAGGTAATCTGCTCACCAGCCAAGCGCCCCCGAGGCCCCGGTAAATTAGATTGAGTGGCTGCAAATTCGGTCCGTTCCAGCAACGCTTTTATACGGCCATACGCGCTACGCGTCCCAAGAAAGCTTACCCAAGACGAAATCGATTGCTCTAAAGGGCCGAGCGCACGAGCGAGCAAGATCGAGCCCGCGATCATGCCGCCTGCGGTTAACTGATTATTCAAAACCAAATAGGCGCCAAGACCTAGAATACCGGCCTGCGCTGCCATCCGCAAAAAGCGACTAAGCCCATATAAATTCGAGCTTCGATCAGATGCAATCTGCCGTTTTTCGAGGACTTGATTATTACGTTTTTGCCAACCCTGACTGAAGGAGTTAAACATCCCCATCGCTTGGATGACATCGGAATTTCGAACTGCCAGCGTAGCCAAATGATGATTTTTAATTTGTTCTTCAGAAGCTTCGGAAACCGGCTCTTTAGTCACAAGCTCGTTCAACCAACCGGCAGCAACCAATAGGATGCCAAAAAAAACGGCAAACATCCCTAACCAGCTGTGCAATAGAGATACCGCTACAATAAAGATCGGCACCCATAAGACGTCAGTCAATACTCGCAGCGGGCCATTAATAAATCTTCTGATAGTTGCCAAGTCTTGCAAAGACTGTGCGCTTGCTGGCATTCCCTGCAATGCGCCAGACATACTGGCCTTTAACAAGACTGGCGATAGTCGTTTATCTAACCAAGTGCCTATTCTGTTTTGTAGCTTCTTGCGAACGGCATCAAGGATACCCGCAATCAGTAAGGCTACAATGATAATTAACGTCAAGAATAGAAGCGTTTCAAGACTGCCCGAGCTCAATACGCGGTCGAATATTTGAACCATGTAAAGCGGTGTAGCCAACATGAGCATATTGGACACAAAGCCAAAGCCGATCAGGACCCATAGTCCTAACCGACCTTGTTTCAATACTTGGTTTAACACAGTTGGCGTTGCCATAAATGTCTCTTCATCTTAAGTGCAAGCACCCTTGATTAGAAGACACCTGCATCATTGCCGTCGAAGATAACTGTGAACTCATCGTCATCAGTATCACCGTCACCGTCTGTCGCGGTCACCGTAACATCAATTTCGAAGTCAGGCACGTCTTCATTGGTCAATAGGACAAAGTCCTGAACCCGGATCGTGTTGTTATCCTTGTCGTCTTCACCATTGTTCGAGTCTGCAGAATCCATCTCGAACCAGACAACCATAAAGTCAAACTCTTCAAGGAAATCGCCAAAGCCGTCGCCGTTATTATCAACGCCTTCACCGTTCATCACCTCATCCGGTGTTAGCTGAATAACAACACCATCCTTTTTATTGGCCCCGGCAAGCTCATCAGCCAGAACAGTGCCATAATCGACCAATTGATCACCGTCATCAAGAACACCATTACCATTGGTATCATCATACGCGGCCCAATGAACCTTGGCGTCGTTATTATTACCGATACCATCAACCGTGAAGCGGAATCCAACAGCATTGTCGCTTGTTGGATCAGCGATAAACCCGCCGAACTCTTCATAGTTTGAATCCTGTCCCGCGCGGTCACCAAAGCCAACTTGGTTAGCATTCAGATCATCATCAGTACTGGAATACCCATCAACATCGTTATCTACCGGATTGATAATATTGCCCGCCGCTAACGGATTGAAATCATCAAAGCTTTCGATAAAGATACCGTCAAAGTCCACCAAGATCGGAAGGTTCGCGTCACCGCCTTCGTTTGCAGATACAATTTCTTTTGGCGCGCCCGGATTCACAAACGAAAGCGACGTCTCGTTTGGCACCAACGGCGGTTGATCAATCGTTACAGTCCAATCGCTTGTGCTGTCACCCTCACCATCTGCATCAGGGCTGATTTCGAAGGTGATAGTGGTCGCATCTGGATCGGATGGATCCAGTGGATTGGTTGATAGGACCAACGTATCTGTTCCCAGGCCGTCAACGATCTGCATTCCTTCAGGAATATCGACGTCACTTAGATCAACATCCGAGAACACCAACGAGTTGATATCACTGGCGCCGTCGTTGCCGAAATCAACTTGGATATCACCGCTCGTTGTGTTGACAATGTTAAACTGTTCAACCACACCGTCCTGAATGCCCGTGATCTCAACACCATCGTCCAAAATCGTGATTTTTGTACCAAGATCAACATCAGTGCCGGTGAGGTCACCGTCGCCGTCCTCGACAAACGCAGTTACTGCGAGTACCCCCTCAGAGAGATTGACCGGCTCATTATCGCTGTTCACATCTGGGTGAACAACGGCTCTAATCTGATCAAAATCGACGACTGCAGTGGCTGTATCCATTGTTACCACAAAGGCAACCGCGCCGAACTCGCCGCCGACGCGACCCTCAACGGTGCCGGTACCATCTGTGTAAAGCAGAATATCGGAACCTGTTGCTGTATCATTCAGACCTGAATCGACGCCCTCAGCGCTAATCGTCAGCGCGTAAGTCTTATCGCCGCCGCCTTGCGGGGGACCGTCAGCTCCATAATCAATAGCACCAAAGTAACCAGAGAAGTCGACACCGTCATCATCTGTATTCAGATCGCTTTCATCAACAAGCAAAGATGCATCGTCATCAAGGACTTCGACCGATGGTCCATCATCCCGGAAAGTGACTGCACCGCCCATGTCCAACGAAGCATCCGCGCTATCTCCGTCGCCGTCCGTGATAGTAGCCATCAGGCTGACTGCACCAGCTGCAAGCGATATCGCATCGTCAGGATCAGTTCCGTCGCTATGAACAACCGCTCGACTTTGGTCAAGCGTCACATTACCGGCACCATCAACCGAGAGGCTGAATACTTCAAAGCCGTCAGCATCGTCAGTACGACCGACAATGACGCCGCCTTCATCCGTTAGAACCACAGCAGAACCAGACAGCGTATCAGTTAGGCCGCTTGGCCCACCGTCAACGACAAAGCTGTAACTCACAGACCCAAGACCATCAGCACCCGCTGCATGGTTAAAGCTGCCTGAGAAGTCCGCAGTATCATCCGTAGAGAAGTCAGTCTCATCAACTTCCAATTCTGTGCCGTCGCCTGGCGCACTGATCGTTGGTCCATCATCAAGGAAGGTAACCTTGCTACCAACATCAGTTGATGCTTCAGCGCTATCGCCGTCACCATCAGTAACCGTCGCGGTCAAGCCAACAACACCGCTCATCATCGAGATCGGATCATTGT